>OLRT01000019.1_pt1 | contig 131741 bp, 118 predicted proteins | sample 1672021 | NCBI WGS metagenome assembly OLRT01 (sample SAMEA3136637, study PRJEB25190) | human gut metagenome | reverse complement strand
TCGGATATGGTATTTTCGGAGCTATACTCCGGTTTGGATACCACGTCCATAGGAGTTATGCACCGCATGGGCGTGGAGGCTTCATACTATAATGTCCAATATATATCCTCTAAAGAGGAAGGGTTTTCAGAAACCTTCTTTCGGACAAAAATTAGTCAGTATACTGTATATTATATTCTTTTATATCCTTCGTGGATTGACAAGTTTATTGCAACAAAAAAAGGCCGGATAAAACCGACCTTCTCATTGTTTCTCAGATGTCTTCTTATCAAGCTACAAGTTCGTAATATCCATCGCCGCAGGCACGAAAAGTTTTCGTATATATCCGGTATTTTTTCAGTTTGAATATTGTCCAGATAACACGAAAGAGCGCAATCAGTTTCTGCTTGTTTTATCATTTTCCTAAGAGCCTTTCATTAAAAACAATACTGGAATGACGGAATATAGCAAGGATTGCGCCATGCTAGATATCTTTGCAAAAACTTTTCTACAAGTTCCTCTGGCTTGATATTTAAAGTCACATCATCGTCAGTCTCAGAAAAATCATCTTCATGCAGCTCAAACCATGGATGATCCGCATCTGTCCCTTCATACTTATCTTCTGGTAGTCCCACCTCAGAAGGAATAAAGTATTCTCCATCAGACAGGCAGCCAATGATTGCTTGAATTTGTTTATCAGTAAAAGTCCCTGGCAAAACCACTTTGTTGTATTTCTTAAAATTATCCGCATCTCGATACAGATAAGAAATCCGAGTGTTTCTTGTATGGATTTTTACTTCTTTTCTGCTCGTTTCTTTAATACATTTGTTTAAAAAGTTATTGAATTCCACGCCAGTAAAAGCAAAAAATAGCTCTTTGATGGACTCTTTATCTGCACTTTTTTTGAAAATTTCAAAGATTTCCCGTGCAAGTCCACTTACTTCATGATCTGCTTCATCTAAGATGTCTGCAAGCAGAGTGTCAGGATCAATAATACTACCTTCCGGTGTGTTCTTATCCAGCTTCTTGATTGACTCAATCATATGTTCTTCCCATGTATAGTTCTTCCCATGTATAATCGTTCTGTTCTACTTTCATGTTTCTTTCTCTCCTTTTTAGATTTTTTCTGTTTTCATAAGAAACATTGACTAAATATATATTTTCCTCCTTTTCGTCAATAATCTTGTTTCGCAAATAGTATGAATGGATAATACTAGAAATAAAAAAGAAGCCCAAAGATGGACTTCTTTTCTTGATTGCTGCAAATTTGAACTATTTTCCAAAGTTCTCTTCAGAGAGAGTCTGAATTTGATCTTTGCTTCTGTCATAGAAATAAATAGAATTTGATAATATATCAGTTTCTGCAACAAAGTTAGAGTTTGCACCTGATACCGCTTCATATAATTTTGTCAGATCAGAAATTTTATCAGCAGGAATGAGAATTACTTCATGAATACTTAATGGGAGAATGTAAATGTCTCCTCCGTGCTTTTTGGAGAAATCCTTTAAAATATCTGTATATAACAAACAAGACGCACCGTTCATTCCCTGTTCATTTGTTAATATGTACATAGGGACATGTGAATCTTCTTCCCAGAAGAATCCACCAAATATTTTATCCATATCATAAATTTTTGCAGGGAATAAGCGAGGCGTATTTTCACTGGCAATCAAATATAAATCCTCATCGGAAATTCCCCATTGTCTCACAGCATCATTTGTAATAAGGGATGATCCAATGCTTTGCTCATTTTTTATAACAATCCAGCGAAATGTCACTGCAAGATCGTTAAGTTTAATATGGGGACATTCCGATAATATCTCTTTATTTGCATCATAGTTTACAACACGATAAAAAATCTTATCCTGAACAAAAGAAAAATCATCAGCAGGAATTGATAAATTGCCATCAGCAGGTTTTTTCTCTACATATTTCTTTCGAATATTTTCCACCACAGACTCCATAGACAAACCATCTTGATAAGAATTATAGTATTCTTCCAGATAAATCGATGGACTTATGTTTGTATCAGGCTCGTTAATGCAAAGAGCATGGAGTTTGACTCCATTATTTTTCTGAACGACAAAAATTTTTGTTGAGGCATCTTCTTTCCATCCCATAGTTACGTTTTCTTTAATATAATTTACAAATTTTTCAAAATTCATCATGTGTATTTCCTCCGCTATCCTTTCATTTCCCTATTTTTTTTGACTATTTTTCAAATACTATCAAGAATCCCAACCGCATCATAAAGCCGAATGAATTTTTCTTGATCAAACTCATGGTAATTACTACTAAGATCCTCAAATATGATAATAAAATCATAGAGCGTTGTCGCCTGTTTTTCTGTGAAACAGTTGTTTTCCTCACAAAAATCCAAGAAATCTATTAAACTGTCTTCTTGAATAATCTGGACGGCTTCATCAACTCTATTTTCTGGAAGTTTTTTTCGTGATATTAATAATTCTATCAAAAGCAGTATATTTGCATTCCATTATTGCTCCTCCTATATGACTTTACGCATTGATCTGTTTGCTTTTACATTTATTGTAAAATGATTCAAAGTCATCATGTGGCATTTGTTTTAATTATCATGATATTTCTCCTTATTCATTTGAATTTCGAATGCAGCAATATATTTTTACACTCCTCTCATCGCTTTAATTCATTCATGATTAATATGAAATATTGTATGACTAAATAAAAAAAGACCGGATACTTTCGGTCTTTTCTTAAAAAGGATTAATTTGCACGTAGTGCCATAACTAAACGTTCAAATTCTTCTTCTGTGTCGATAAAATGATATGGAGCATATTCTCCAAAAGCAGTAGGTCTACTAAGTGTGACAAGTTGCACTCCCTTATAGCCTACAGCTTTATTTAATTTTCGTTTTAATTCAACAATCGACTTTCCATGCTCCGTTTTTAATGCATAACAGCCATGTGATTCTCTGTCCTTAGCGATTAGATAACACATTATTCAATACCTCCTTAAAATCATCTACATTTTGTATCCTACCTTCTTCATATTTTGTTCTCATTAAGCATCTTAGGGTTCGCACTAACTTTTTTATGTATAGTATGATAGTTTTGCATTTTCCTGATTTTTCTGAGGTAGTTTTTTTTGAGACTCTTTTTAACAAAAAATCTTTTTATAAAATCTGTCCGACTTTTCAAAGAGGTCAGATAAAAAAATATTTCTACAGAAAAATCGAATAAGTGAGATTTCTGTTATACTATATAAGAAAGGGGGACAGACTTTATAAAAAAACAAGAATTCCCCTACCTCTTTAGGTTGTGGGCGGAGAAACGGTATCCCCACTGACATGAAGTTAATCCCTGCCGGAAGAAATACCGGCATTCAGCCTCTGCATAAAGGATACCGGCTGTGGATTAAAACAACGAAAATTTTCCTCAGAAAATTGCGATACAATATATTGCCTGCTATAATAATCTTAAAGAATCCCGCTACCCGGAATAATAAGGAGGTTTGTCTATGAAATATGTTGGAATAAGAAAAGAAAATAATCTCTACAAGATATTGGAAAGCAATGATTTTCAGGATATAAAGGGATTTGAGTTGCTTCATTCAAGGGGGGAGATCCGCTCTTATGATTATGAAATCGAAGATGTCTTATTTGCCGTAAGAAGAAAAGCAAGCACGATAGAGTATATTGTAGGAAACGAAAAGGATATTGCTGCTATCGCAAAACAAGATCCAGAATACTGTGTCAGATCCAAGGGTACTCTTTGGAATCCTGTCCTTCGAATCGAACGTGAAATTTTGTCGGATCATTAAAAGAAAATCCGGAAAGAATGATTTTTCTTTCCGGATTCTGCTATCTGTTATTCGTATCATTAGATACTTGTGATCAAAACTGGATAATAATTTTTTGGCACAGGATAGGCACTTTTTATATCCCATCCTTTCCCACCATTTTCCTGTTTTCCAAAGCATATGATAAATTCGCTGCACTCGACTGGTCCATATATCCATTGCCTTTCTTTTCGATTGCTCCCATACCATATCCCTTTGACATTATGACTTAATTCTCCCTGCAAAAAGATAGGATCGGGGTCATCACTTAAGACCATACCACGCAGATCTTCTGCTATGTAGGGGTCTTCCAAGATTAACTTTTTGATCATAGATAAGATATCTTTCTCTTGTCCTATAAATGTAGATGCATATCTCTTGTTTTCATACAAGATTCGGTTTTTTAAATCTTCGGTCGATATATTGACATGTTTTTTGTACACATGTTGCAACTGTTTGATACTCACAATATGATCTAACTTTGTTCTCATTTCTTCTTTTAAGTATTCTAAACTATTCATATGGAACAGCTCCTTCTCTCTATGCGATATTAAAATCCTTCTTATATCTTTCCAAATCTTTTTCCATGATCCGGAAAGTTGTTCTTCCATTTACTTTTCTAAGTCTTTTGAACTTATTTGGATTTTTCAGTGTACGATAAGAATATACCGGTATTTTTGTTTGCGAAGCTTCGCATTCTTTTTCGCACACTGCATCCTCTCGCAAAATACGAAATTGCCGGTTAGATATTGCAGCATTTAAGAAAAAAGTGCCATCCTTACAAATGATATGATAGTCGATTTCATCTCGTTTACATACCTTTTTATAAAAAGGCAGTAATTCCTGATTGATCAGATAGCTTCTCGTTTCCATTTTCACACCTCTTTTCTTTGTTATCTGATAACTGAGAATAAAAATTCCCCAAACAATGTCTTGTAAAAGATTTTTCCAGATTCAAAGATTGCTTTTCCGATAGCCGGATATAACGTAAAAAGTTTTCTTCCAGACTCATCAAAAAAGTCAACTGGCTGATGATCGTCTAATCTGCCTGGAACCAATGGCTGAAATTCTTCCATAACCTGATCTCCTATTGCATATCTCTTACAGCCATATTTCTCCATGATCTCTTTGTTGTTCGTTTTTTCTAATCTTAATAACATTCTACTTTTCATCATTTGCCTCTCTTTCATAAAAAAAAGATGATGTGGATGGATAGTTACCTCCTCATCATCATTATCTATTAGTACGAAAATAGTATGAGATTCTATGCATAAAAATAAATATTATTTTATTTCTCAAAAATGCATACTTTTAGTGACAAATATATATCGATGAAAGGAGGATTAAAAATCGGTATTGTCAGGAAATATATTAGTATAGGGAGAAAATAAAATGGAAAGACAACGATTACAGATGAAAGAGAAAGAAAGGACGAGTAAATTATGAATTTTGCAAGCGCATGGATGGCAATGAAGTTATGATGCATTGTCATGACGGAAGAGTTATTAACATCAGAGATTCAGAAGATATTTTATATACCGTAGAGAATAACAATTGCAAGTAATAGCACTAAAGGAAAAATTTCTGTTTCTTCCGATGGTAAAGTAACAATAAAATCCACCGAAAAGGAAACATACATAGTAGAATGTGTAATTTCTGCAGACCATTACAAAACTTTAGCAAAGCCTATTTATATCTATGTGAAATGAATTTGATACAAAATCGAGATATTTTTATAGAAATTAGATAGGTATTCTATATTGTCCAATATATATCCTCTAAAGAGGGTAGGTTTCCAAAAACCGTCTCTGTATGCTACATTTCTTATTTTAATACTTGGTTATACGCAACAAAAAAAAGGCCGGATAAACCGACCTTTTTCATTGTTTCTACAATATATTACTTCTTATCTTATCACAAATGGCGTTTTTAAAACCCCTCCATAAAATTGATTCCAATATTCACAAAGTACCTTGTCTATAAGTATCCTAGACGTGATAGAACAACTCAAGTCAGCTAATGAATCTTCTACGATCAATGTGGATGGTTCTTTAAGATATTGAAAATACAAAACCAGATCCACAGATAAGTACTCAAAATTTTGCGAATCCTTAATAGTAAGAGAATACTCAAAAAAGATGCCTGTATTTCCTTTTTCTGGGCAGATTTTTCTTGAATGATAAAGGCATAATTTTTCATCTGACTGAGGAATTTTTTCTTGTTGCGAGGCAACCTTTAAAACACCACTTTTACTATTTACATATTTAAAATTGTTCATTCTTCTTAAGCAGGATATCACTATTCCATATGGTTAGTAGTGAAGAATATGTCTTTTTTATATTCTTCCCGCTATGCTCCTTTCGTTTTTTATCCCGTTACCATTTAATATACTATATCATATAATAAACAAAAAAGTACAACAAAACTGAAATTTTTTAAAAGTTCTCTTATTAAGCTACGAGACTATAATATCCATCGCCGCAGGCACGAAAAGTTTTCGTATACCGCCTCAATGTTTGTCGTGCTTTCGCCTCGATATTATGATTATTTTCGCTCTTTTTGTATCCTTTTACCGCATCCGCTAACTGTTTGTAATGCATTTTTCCACCTTTATTAAAAAGTACATAGCGGAAAACATCACGCCAGGTAGCCGAGATACTATTTCGGATATCGATTTGATACGTTTTTGGTAAGACATATCCAACATAATAAGTTTGTTCAAATGGTTTCTGTAGGATTACCAGATTCTCATGTACAATAGGTACAAAATTCTTCTTTGCGTAAGTGCGTCCATCAGAAATACAGTTATGCTGCATCTTTACAATGCTCTGTATTAATTCTCCCGGCAAAGCAAGGGATAACATCATATCATGATATTTTCCCTTTCGTCTTATGTTTCCACACAGGATTCCCATTTTAGCTCCAGGATGCATGGCATTATATAACTTCATTGTTACTTTATTGTTTGCCTGCATTCCTTTCGTAAAATTCATCTGTCCAATGTCTTGGCTTTTTAACCTGCCGTCTGGGTCTGCATATTCACTTCCGGCATACTTAATACCAATTTCTGGATATGGCATATGCTGGAATACAAAATCAGCTTCTGAAAATTCCTCTGGGATTTCATCGACTAGAGCATTACAAACATAAATATCTGGGCGAACAGGATTTGGATTGATATCCGCTCCTATATATTTCACCTGCATATCTTTGCATACATCATAACCTGTACCACCACCTGCATACATTTCAGCCATGTAGTTCACATTGTACTGATCAATAAGAAATGCATGGATGTATCCACTACAATTTCCTCTGTAGCGATTGTTGCCCCATGGTCCTCTATCAGGAAAGCTTAATACAGTCCCTTCATTTGCACGTACTACTTTTAAAATATCTTGTTTTTCCATTTTCTATTTTCTCCATTTCTGTAATTTAGAAACAATGATTTGTGTTTTATTCCTCCTTTCCATCAATAACTGTTTCTTAAAAATAGAATGATTATTTAGTTAAAAAATAAAAAAAGCCCTACGAAAGAGCCTTTTTAATTAAATATAAGTAGATTTCCAATTCTTTTTGCCAAAGAATTTCGGTTAAAGCGGGCATCTAATTTCCATTTTCCCTCCTGCTTCTTTCCTCCCATGACACCTGCTGATAAGATACCGGAGCGGTTTGTGCGGTTTAAGTAAAAGGCAGCAACGCCTAACGAAAACCTGTCACTGTCTTTATCTTTTAAAATACTTCTTTGCTTCTGCCACTCTTCAATCGTAAGAGGAACTGTGTAAATTTTGTTAATGAAACGATCAGTTTCTTCAAGTATAGAAGACCAAAATGCAAAAATTGCTTTATCTTTATCATTTAAAACGATATGGCTGACAGTACCTTCCAGTAACAAGGATAAAGAGACTGCCGCTCCTCCCGCAAATGGTTCGATAAAAGTTCCGCCTTGTTTGCCAGAACACTCCAGCATATGCTTCATAACTGTTTTTAGTTTTCCTTTTCCGCCAGGATATCGTAAGGGTGAATAATACATAGCTTCTCCTCTTCTTATCCTATTAATATGGATTTGTCGATATTTTTTCTTTTCTCATAGTTTCTTGTTTGATATAGTATCCATAGTAAACATAAGAATTATGAATCCAATCTGATGGCAAAAAAGAAATGTCTCTTAATTTCTTCATAACCTGTCCTGAATCTTCAAATCCATGGTTTATCATATCTATCTTATGCTGTTCTTTTTCACTTTCTGATGCATAATAATAGTGTTCTTTTGTTGTGACGACCACCGCGTCATTAAAAATATCCCGGATAATCTCTTCTTTAAAATGTTTCATCTTTTTTAAGCAGAACACACTTCTAGCATAATCGATGAGATGTGTTACCTGCTATCCTCCTTTCATCTGTCTTATCACAAAGATATTGCAAGAACTCTGCCAGTTTTCAGAAAGACCAATTTTTCTATCATCAGATTTCTTTCAATCTGATTTGATAGAGATTCAACTTCTGTTAAAGAACGGTATATCCTGATGATATTAGAACTTTTTATCTTTCCAAAATAAGCCTCTTTAATTTCCTTTTCTTTTAACTGCACTGTTTCTATATCCAGATCTTTATAGGATATATAAGGAAATTCCGTAGGACCATTAAAAAATCGCCTTTTTATTTCTGTAATATATTCTTTTTTGATAACCTGAAGCAGACAATTAAAATCTTTTTTATGCATAATATTTTCTATATTTCCGATGTATCGTAACAAAAACTTATCCCATTTTTTATAATCTTCCGTTCTTTTTATGCTCTCTTCGAGTCTTACCAGAACTTTATCCTTGATATTTTTAAACATTTGTTCCTCTTCAATTTCCACTTTTCTCTCCTTTTCGATTTTTTTAGATTTTGATATTTTTAGATTTTGATATTAGTATGAAAGATTAGCGATTAAACAAAATAACTACGTAAAATATCATACTAATAGTGATCAAGTACGGAGGTAATCACATGAGAAGAATAAAAAAAAGAAAAAGAAGGAAATTGATTCGTTTTTTTGTCATAATATTCCTATTATTTATCATAATGATAGCTGCTTCAGGATTTTTTCTAGAGATATTTTTTAAAGCAAAAACAGGCATTACAATCTCTGAATATTCTAAGCAGGCAGAAAAAATAGTTGATGACAGTATGAAAAGCGATTTTACCCCAAATAAAACTACCTATATTTATTCTGATGATGGGACGAGGATTGCAAAATTATCAGAAGGAAAGTCTTCTACTTATTTAAAATACGAGGATATTCCTAAAAATGTCGTAAATGCGTTTATTGCTGTTGAAGATAGAGATTTCTGGAAAAATGATGGCTATGATATGAAAGGAATTTTTCGAGGAATGATAAATATAGTTCGATATAGAAAGATATCCGGAGGAGGATCAACTATCACGCAGCAACTTGTAAGGAATACATGGTTATCTAACGAAAAAACATTTGAAAGGAAAATAAAAGAATTGATTCTTTCGTACAGTCTGACATACCGTTATAGCAAGAGACGTATTATGGAATATTATATAAATAATTGTTGTTTTGCAAATGGAATTTATGGAATTCATGATGCTGCAAAAATATATCTTGGGAAAGAGGTAAAAAATTTAACTTTGTCAGAAATTGCCTATTTATGTGCGATTCCGAACCGTCCAGAAACATATGACCCATTTAAAAATCCTGCTACAGCCCTTGTGAGAAGAAACAAGATTTTACGGGCAATGAGAGATATTGGGCAGATATCAGATAAGAAATGTAAAAAAGCCATACAGGAAAAGATAAAGGTTCAATCACAGAAAAAGAATAAAATATACAATTATCCAACAACATATACCGTTCACTGTGCTGTAGAATATCTTATGAAAAAAGAAGGATTTAATTTCGAGTATAGTTTTTCTTCCAAATCTGATTATGAAACTTATAAAGAAAAGTACCAAAAAGTGTATCAAAAATGGCACACAAGACTGAAAACGGGTGGCTATAAGATAAAGACATCTATTAATTTAAAAAAACAAAGAGAAATACAACAGATTGTAAATGATACCCTCTCATTTGATAAAACGAAAAATAACGGGGAATATAATTTACAGGGAGCGGTTACTGTTATTGATAACCAGACAGGAAAAGTGATCTCCATTATTGGTGGGCGGGAAAAAAATGCTATCTATTCATTAAACCGGGCATGGCAGGAGCCAAGACAACCTGGCAGTACGATAAAACCACTTGTGGTATATACCCCTGCATTAGAATATGGTTATACAGCAGACTCTATGTTGAAAGATATAGATGTGCCGGAGGCATATAAAGCTCCAGAATTAATTGATAAACAAAAAGCAATATCATATCCTTTAAATTATGCAGTATCACATAGCTTAAATGGATGTGCAATGTATCTTTTTAACCAGATAGGGATACAAAATGGAATGTCTTATTTAAAAGAAATGTCTTTTTCTAATATTACATCTACAGATATCAGTTTAAGCTCTGCACTTGGTGGATTAACTTATGGAACAACAACATCTGAAATGGCGGCTGCCTATCGCTCTCTTGCTATGCATGGACAATATTTATCAAATACATGCATTCTTTCTATAAAAGATGATGAGGGAAAAGAAATATACAAGCAGCCAGCAGAAAAACAAGTATATAGGCCTGAAGCTGCAGATGAAATGAAAGATATCTTGTCGAAAGTTTTAGTAGAGGGAACTGGAAAGGATATACAGTGGTATAACTATTCAGATATTAAAGCATATGGTAAGACTGGTACAACGAATAGTTCAAAAGACGGTTGGTTTTGTGGATTTACAGATGATTATACAATCTCTGTTTGGATTGGAAAAGATAATCATAAGGATATAGAAGGATTATATGGCGGGACATATCCGGCAGAGATATGGAAAGAAGCAATGCTTTCTATGTATAATTAAACTCTTACTGTCATGCAGTGTGTTATTTCTATTAAGCAGCTAGTAATTATCCCCCGTTCATTTAAACGGGGGATTTTATGGCATCCTCTTCTGAAACTATTGTTTTAACTCAGTCTCAAAAATGGACATGGCATCTCGCAAGCCTTGATTATAGGCTTGTGCAAGTAAGTAATCTTGAGACTCTTTAACTCCTTTAATGCTTGTATCCATTATTTTCATAGACATAAAAATTTTCTTTTTGATTTGTTCTAATTTGTTCATAACTATTCTCCTTCTGCTTCTTTTTTGCCTTTTCGATTTGCCATCCTCCTACGGATAAATCCGTAGGATTTCTTAGATTATAGCAACATCACTATTTAAGATGCATAGATGAGATATTTTTAATGATTACCTGCGAACCTTCCGATTCACTTTCCTTTATTTCCACATCTGCCATGCGGTTATAAATCTCTGTCGGTATACTGATTTCAATACCTAAGTCTGTTACGATAATCATTTTCTCTAGCTTTTTAACAGTTGTATCATTTTCAATCTTGATGTAGTCATTTTGCATATCATAAGATTCTATTTTTTCATCATATTCTGATTTCATTTCCGGAGAACGACCGAACAGCTTGGCTCCTACTCCTTCAATGTCGATTTCTTTATCTTCCATGTAATCTTTTAACAGAGCTGATTTCGCATCCATCTGACTTGTGATACCGTCATAATATTTAGTAGTTACGCTACGAATGATTCGATCTAACAGATTTAATTTCTTTTTAGATGCAAGTTCCGTATTGCAGCCAAGAAAACTTTCAGAAAAATAATTTACTTTAGCTCCTTCCACTGTGTACTTCTTTTCCACGAGTCGGATGGATAAATCTGACAGATTAATAATCGCAGCTTCGGTTGGACGTGTAGAAGATGATGGTAACAATGTAGTATTTTGAATTAAAGAAGTTGTAACCCCAGTATCAGATTGATTAATACGCTGTGTGTAACTACTCTTGTAATTTAACTTTAATAATGCAAGATACCTCTGCCCCTCAAATTGATAGGTTAAAACCATTAAATCTCCAGAAGGAATATCTAAAGCGTTGTTTATACAGCTAAAAAGTAATTTGGCAATCTCTTGAGATGTATTGATAAAACTTTCTTCCTTATCTTCATTCATCTCTTTCAATAATTCATATACAAGACTTGTTTCAGGATAAAACTTTCCATGTTTTGAATTATCGTTTCCATGGATTTTTCCAATGAGATTATGAATAAAATCTAACTCCTCATCTCTTAAATTTAATAAGGAATTTGAGAGAATAATCCCTCTATTTCCATTGTCTAATATATGTAATATTGCCTTTCTGATAATAATTCCATCCATTTTTTTCTTCCTTTCTTTTTTTTAGTGTGTATAATATAGTTTTTCGCGCCCCATGCTTCAATCCACGCATCCGTGAGGGATGCGACTGCATCGCTTATCTTGAAAAACTGGCAGGTGAGATTTTAATCCACGCATCCGCGAGGGATGCGACCTTTCTCCTTCAGTTTCTTTTCTCTTTCTTGCCATTTTAATCCACGCATCTGCGAGGGATGCGACGAGATAAGGAGCTGGCAGATATGGACAGAGCTGAATTTTAATCCACGCATCCGCGAGGGATGCGACAGCAAAATCGTATAAAATTGATAGCGATTTTACTGTTTTATTTAGAAAGTTTATGCAAAAATTAGGCATTGCAATCTTTACCATTTCTATTTTTTTTAGAAAATCAAGAACAATATTTTTGTGGTGCGAATCTCCCGGGATTCTTACGTTGCTTCCGATTCGCACTAACTTTCTCATATATAGTATGTCAGAATTTCAGATTGACTGATTTTTCTGTATAAATTTTTTTATCTAACCTCTTTAGAACATCGGGCAGATTTTATAAAAAGATTTTTTGTTAAAATTGATATAGTGATAAAATATATCCAAGTGTTAAAAATGGAATAAATGGATATTCCTTGTTTTTATGTTTTTTTAGAACAAGCATCTGATAAGGAATGCTTACAATCACAGCAATCAGTATGGCATATAAGGCATTAACCCCTATATATAACGGCATTATAATCATTATGAGACAGTCTGCTCCGCCTATATTTGTTACAATAAGAAATAAAATACTTAACACTACCATGACAAATGATATAATGCAACGAATAACAATTTCAGCATTTGGATATAATACAAAAGATATCAATATCAAAAGCATCGGAATGATAAAAGTAAGGTAAATGGATACTTTACGGTATTTGATATCTAATATTGAACTGATAATAAGAAAAATTAATTCAATATAAATCATCGTTTTTTCCATAAAAATTTAGGCGAAGGATACCCAGGCTTAAGCTGGGGAGGAATTCACCACCGTCTTTAGACAGTCCTCCTTTCTATAAGATAATTCATATATAGTATGTCAGAAATCTCGTATATTCGATTTTTCTGTATAAATATTTTGAAAAGTTGGACAGGCTTTATGAAAAAGATTTTCTGTTAAATAAGTTGTACGAAATAAAAAGACTATCAGAAGATAGTCTTTTTGATAATTCATTGCCAATTCAAAATATACAAAATCTGATTATGGCTGCTCGTAAATATAATTTCCATGCCGTACTTTATCTGAGTCGTTACTCCAAAATCCTAATTTAACCATACCTTTTACACTTCCTGTTCTATGTATACAAGGACAGTGTGTTGTAAAACTCTTACCTGTCGCAATCTCGTATCTTTTAGGGCTGCTATAATATGCCATTTTTTCTCCTTTTACTGTTCTATCCCTTAGATTTCACTCTTGGAACGACTATATTTTTCTAAAAGCTCTCTTTTTTCAAAGTTATTGTTTTAATAATTGTTATCCGCAAATTCTTCGCACATTTCTGTTGTCATAACAAATCCAAAATATAAAATACGAGGTACAGTTGTTTCTATAATCTGATTAGAACGTGCTTTATGCCATATAATCCAGCTGTGCTGGCGCCACATACCATCTTCAGATAAGGCATATCCAGTACAGATACGTGTGATATCTTTGTTCTGTTCCCAGAGATTACATGAATTCGCATGACATTGGCTTGGTTCACTACGCATTAATTTTATGTTGTTTCCAATCCAGAATTGACCATAATTCAGAATATTGTCAAGATCTTCTTCGTAACCAGGAAAACAGACAGCTTCTCCAGCAAAGTCAAGAAGTTTTTGACGAAGGTCAAATAGACGGTCATCCATGGTTGGATGCAGTTTCTTCATGTCTTCTAATGTGTCCTGGAACCAGAATTGATCTTCTTTGCATCTTGATTTCCAGTTATCATCCATTGGCTGATATTTGATGCCGTCTTTGATTTTCTGATTTTTTGTTTCACTGCAAATAAGACATTCGTCAAACATGTCTTTGGCAGTGATGTTAGTAATACAGGATTTTCCGTTATAAATAACACGAGTACCGCAACTTTTCTGTAATAATTCCATATCTGAAGGTAATTTTCTCATACATATAATCCTTTCAAATTTTAATTTCTATAAAAAATTCTTTTATTTTCTTACAAGGGACCTTATATGATATGTAACTTCTGTGCCTGCTTAAAAATTGCTTCCAAAACAGGAATACAAATAGAATTTCCAGCTAAAAACGAAATTTGTTTATCGGTAATTCCATTTTTTCTCATCAGATCATAATCCTTATCTTCAAATCCCATTAGACGTAGATGTTCTTTAGCCGTGAGCATTCGCACTTTATCATTATAATAAACTGCCTGTCGAGGACTTGTCGTAATTGTCTTTGCGATTTTATGCCCTACACGACCGCGTCTGGTCTTAGAATTTGGGAATTCCAAATTAATAACATCATATTCAGCCAGTTCTTTGTATCCTAATTTAGTGGCTTCACGCACACATAAAGTTCCATCTTCCTTTCGGAAAAAGATGTTTTTTTCATTTTCACTAGGTGTATTTTCTTCAAAATCCGCAGAAAAATCTAAATAATCCTGGATATCTTTTTTAAGTGGCTTCTTTTCCGGGAAAGTAAAAGGAATATCTGACTTCGTAGACACAACATATACTCTGTCTCTTGCCTGGGCAATCCCATAGTCAGAAGCTTTGAGGATATCCCAATAGTTCTTATAACCGTATGATTCCATTGTCTCAAGGTAATGATCAAAATGTTCCCGGTGTCTGTGAACTAAATTTGGCACATTTTCCCATACTACGATTTTAGGAGGTGAAACCAATTCGGGATATCCATTTTCTGGATTAGGATTTAGTATTTGTAAAGTTCTTTCGTACAAGATACTTCGTCCAGTATTTACATTATTAAGTCCGTTCTTGGACCAATCTTGACACGGAGAACCATGCACCAAGACATCACATTTCATATTCCAGAGCCGAATATCCTGCGGTGTATAGCGTATATCAAATATAGAATTATATGCCATAACTGCATATGGCAGAATTTCCACATAGTCTAACGATTTAATAGAGTATCCAATATTTTGCAACGCTTTTCTTGGAGCACCGATTCCTCCGAATAATTCGAGGATCTTTAAACGGTTATCTGTCTTTTTTCCTGCTGTTTTTTCAATAATTTCTTCGTTCATTTCTTTAATATTCATATTTTTTTCCTCTTGTATTAAATATTTTTTGTTTGTTATCAGTTTTTGAATGTAGCAATATCTTTTTTTCTCTCCTCTCATCGCTATAATTCATTCATTATTAGTATGGAATATTATCAAAGCAAATAAAAAAAGCCAAAAATCAATTTTCTGGCTTTTTTAGAAAAAGATTTTTGTTAAAAAGGAGTAAACGAAGATAATTTAATCTTGACATGACAAGTGGCAGTAAGTCCTGTTTTTGTTTTAATAATGATATCAGTCTTGCCAGGAAATTTAGGAGTAATATATCCATCCGTGCTTACTTTGGCTTTTTTATTATCCCGACTAAAAACCTCTGTTATGTAGTCTCCTTTTTCTAATTCCCAATTTAATTGATAACCTTTTTCATACCATGCCATTTCCACATCGTAATTATCTAAGGAAATTGTTGGAGTAAGCATATCTTCTTCTTGTGTTTCTTCTTTGTGACAATAAACACAGATCCTTTTTTCTATTCCCTTTTCAAATACAGTAGGCTCTTGTATTTGTTTCCATTCAGAAAAATTATGTCCGGTAGCAGGGATTTTTTCTTTTTTTAGCTCTTTTTTGCATACAGTACATATTTTTATCTTAAAGCCATCTTTCTCGCAAGAAGCCTCTTTTTTTATAATCCAGTCACTTTCCTTATGATGGCCTATAGAATGAATTATTTTACTTTCTTTTAATCCGCAGTCGCTGCATATTCGCTCTTTTTTTCCATCCTTTAAGCAGGTTTTCTTTATGACAGTTTTAAATTTACTAAAGTGATGTTCGGCTGGAACGAGATAAATTCCGTTACTTGTGCCAGACTGTGTATTATTGAGATACATATTACCTTTTTGAAAATCAAGCTCTTCAATTTCGCTAAAAGAATCTCCAGTAGCAGAAAGTGTTCGTATATATTTTCCATCTAAAGAATACTCTTCAATTTTATTATTTCCCGGTTCATACCAGATGATATAAAGATTTTCTCCATCAGACCCCATTCCTTGATTTGTTCCTTTTTCATCCATTTGAAATAATAGATCTAAATCCTTAAAATTCTTTGTTTTAAAAACTCTTGGACCGGTAGAAACAACATAATAATCTTTAGATGATACATAGGCAACTTTACATCCGTGTACTGATAGAGCAAAAGAATCTTTTTGTGTCATTTTACCATCATTAAAGTCAAATAAATAAACATATCCGTCTGTAACTACTGCTAATTCTTTCTTCTTGCTATTATAGGTTAGAGAATTGCTGTGTCCTGTATGAAATGTATAATGTCCTTTTTCCTCTTTTGATTTCAGATCAAGAATGACATATGTTGTTTCGCTAGAATCAGAATCCGAAGTTCTAGTCCATACGATATAGTTTTCGGCAATACACATCCCTTGTGTGTGTGATTCATAAGGAGATGTTCCCGTTAAAAAAGGTTGTGTAACTTCGTTTAAGTTGTTATTTGTATTTGTACAAGCAGCAGATACATGGATTCCTGATGCAATAAATAGAATAAAATATCCGCAAGTCAAAATTCCTTTTCTTAAGTTGAAATGAATCATTATTTTTTTCCTCCTTATGTATAGTATGATAGATTAGAAAACAAAAAAGTCCCCATATACTGGAGACTTTTCTACTTATTTTGTATTATTTTGTGTTGTCTGTTTGCAATTTTTTGTAAGCCATTTTACTACTTGATTCCCTGTAAGATAATCTCTGATTTCTTCTCTGGAATGTTCTTTAAGGAATGCTTCTTTACTGGCATATCCACCACTTTTCATTCCATCATTTACTTCTTGTTCAATTTCTTTGTCGGAAGGATGAATATCTTCTTTATCAGCAATAATTGTATACGCATAAGAAAGCAAGACATTCTTTTGAGCATATTTTTTTACTGTTTTTTCATATTCGCTTTCTGATTGATGCATATAATTGGAAAGAAATTCTTCGAAACTTACGCCAGCTGAATGAGCATAATTTTCATAATTTGTCTTGATATTTTCCTCTGCAGCAGATACTTTTTCTTTGCTAAAATTCTTTTTCTTTTTGACTACCTTTTCAAGAGCCTCTGTTACCTCTGTTTCAAGTTCGCTTTCTGCATTCTGTTTGTTTTCTGTTTCAAGCTCTTTTCTAATTTCCTTTTTATACTCTTTTACTGTTTTAGATGAATCACTATGTTTTTTCACCCAAGAATCATTCAATTTAGCTTCCTTTTTTACTGCAATAGATTTTAACTTTACTTTGAATGTAGCAGGTTGTCCATTTAAATTTTTTACACCATAATCATTTGGAAATTTTACGTGGATATTAAAGGTTTCCTCTTTTTTATGCCCGATAAGTTGTTCTTCAAATCCTTTATATTTGCCATTTGCTGGAATATATGTATTTGAACCAATCGTTACCTCTTGATTTTTAGCAGTGCCGCCATCAAAAGTTTTTCCTTTTACGGTTCCAGTATAATCAATTGTGACTTTATCACCTTTTTTAGCTGCTCGATCTGTTTTGATTTTTACGTACTCGGTTTCACCATCTAAGATATTTTGGATATGATTCTCCACATCAGAATCTGTTACCGTGGCTACCTCTACCTTATCAACTTGTAATCCTTTATAATTGCCTACTGAAACATATTGTTTTGCTTCCGTTAATGTGGTATTTTGTCCGCAGCCATTACATAAAGCAATTGATAACATCACTAATATAATGGTTGTCATTTTTTTCTTATTCATGATTTTTCCTCTTTTTCTTTATTCTACCCCCAGTTGCTATAAAAATAACAACCGAGGGTAAGCTACTGTGAACTTTTAGATAAATGGAAGATTATCTTCGAAATCCTCTATATCAGTTGGCATAAAATCTGCAGTTCCTTCATGAGAAATTTTACTTCCAGATGACTTATCTGCAGAGTCTTCTTCTGGTAAAACTGTCATCTCAGATTCCGATGAAGAATTCGCCTCAATATCAATTCCTGCTTCCGATTCTACTGATTCACTGTCATGAAAGACATCATCTTCCGTAGAAACAATATCCGGTTCATTAATAATAGAAGTATCTTCCGTATCGATATATGTATTTTCCATAACTCCGCCATATAAGATATTTGTGAGCAACACTCCCGTTGTTTTTTCAATAGAATTTATAGCAAATAAATGGTCTGTGATGATAAAAGTAATGTATCGGAGAAGTTTTTTTTCGTTTTTAGTAATGTGGATAGAAGCTAAAAGAACGGTTCCAACAACGCCTTCTCCTTTTAAAGTCATTTCTTTTTCAATTTTTAATTCATCTTCCTCAAATACAATATCAATAATATCTTTTAAGGTATCAAGTGTTTTCTTTCCACGAGGATAGGTAAAGGAGCCGCTTTCTGTTCTCCATTTATCTTTTCTAAAATTATTTGTTACAATTTCCTTTTTGGTACAAAATTCTTCATATGTCATAATTACACCTTTCTTTCTATTGATTATATTTATTTTTAAGCCGGAGTGGACTGAACTTCACATGACTCATCTGGAGTCTCTAAGTTTTCTTTTGGAGAAGCTTTTTCGATAAGGCGAATGCGATTAATCGATACCTCATACGCTGTCTTTGTTACTTCTGTTCCGTCTTCAGTTCTTTTAATATACTTGCGGCTCTGTAATCTGCCTGACACTTGGATATTGCTTCCTACCGGAAGTTCATTAACAAAACGGGCATTTCTTGACCAGGTAATGCATGGGATATAATCAGATTTTCCGAATTTTCTGTTTACAGCCAATAAAAGATCTGCGATTTCTCTGCCTAACGGAGTCTTTCTATAGACCGGTTCCTTACAGATATAACCATTTAACTCGATATCATCTGACGGATAAAACTCTTCCTCTTGAATGATATTAAATTCGTTACAATAAACATTAATAAGTAGTTTATTCTTGTCAGAGTCATGTTTATTGCAAGTCCTAATCTCTCCATTAATCTCAATGCAAGTGCCTGGCTGAATGCTTTCAATATTTCCAATTCTTTCTGGGAAGATTACAGGAAGAATGTCTTCTGTGCCTGAACTGCGTTTACATGAAAGTTTAGTTTTTAAGAAATTTTCTCCAAAACATTCGTAAGCAATTTCAAGTGTATCAATAATCTTTCCTTTAAGAAGTACCTTGTTTGTTTTTTTGATTTCATTGTATTCCATAGTTATTTTTGCACATGGTTCTTAATCTGTTATCTTGGTTAGCCTATGTGCTTCTCCTTTCTATTCTTATATTATAAGTATGATAGATTTGCGTTTCTCCCACACTACATACTTTAGATAGCAATTTGTTCTGGTTTTTCTTCTTTTTGATAAAAACTTTCTTTTTGATGGTAATATCCTAAGATATATGCATCGTTTAATTTTGTATTTAACCCTGTATCTCTTCCATCCATCTTTTCGTAAATTTCGTGGAAAAGATTCTGGTATTTCATATATAAATTATATTTTCTCCTTTTTAACTTGTTTAAGTATGGTACAATCTTTCGTTGCAATATGATCAATGTTGCTGCCGGACGCTGTGCATACATTGTTTGATACCGTACTGCATTCGGGATGCGGCATTTTAGCTCTTCGGCTGTATAGGTATCTAATTCTGCTTTTTCGTAGACAGCCAGTAATCTTCCCATTAGGTAGTTGATATCATTGTTATCTACATCCAATATCATTGTATATACTTCCTTTCCAGCCTTGTCATTTATATACTTTCTAGTGACTAATGTAGCGATATATGTTAAATATCTTCTGTTTTTCAGGGATTTGTACTTTTTGGGGTATGAGGCTTTTGTAACAAGTATATTTTTTAGAGAGATAGAAAATGGTTCGTCAAAAAGTTCACACTGCAACAGTTCTTCTAAGTGTTTTGTGTAATTTCCATCTGTGATATCTATTTTTCCATTCCGCTCCATCCCATATGCATATCTTGTTATTGTATATAATGACGGTCTCCATGAAGTTCCCGATGGAACAAAGGATTCCCTCCAGCTTTTAATTTTTCTAACGAAATCATTTGCCGGCACTTCTGTATAATATGTTAAGGCTACTCTTCCAGTTGTTAAAGATTCAAATGATGCGATGATAACATCATCTTTCTCTGTAAGTTCTTTAATATCTGACTGAAAAATACAATGGAATAATACTTCTTTGTCGCTTATAATATCTTCATCATTTGTAATATCTTCAAATGGCGATGGCACATATTTTCCTTGCGGGCACCAGTAGAGATACATTTTATTGCCGATAATTAATCCAAAGTTGTTTAATAGCCATCGAAGCATATTGTGGGCTTTCTGTGATGCTTCATAACCTACGGTAAGAAAATCTTCTGAATCTTTTACAAAAGTGCCACGAAATGTAAATTCTTGTTTATCGTTCGAGGAAATCAATTTTGCACCGGATTGCAAGGGATAGATATTTTTTGCATGTAAATTTGTTAAAGGAACATTTTTTCCTGTAATCATACATAATCCAATCTTAGATTCTTTTGTAATAATCACATTGTAATAAGAGATAAAACTTTGGAACATTTCCTTTGATTTCCATGTATCGGTAACCTCGTTAGTTAAAACATCTTTTATTTTCCAGCGGACCAAACATTTCTTGTAAACTGTAGATTGCAGCTTTTTCTTATCCATATCCGCTTTACTTTCCGATTCTAAAATTTTAATGGCATATAGATCATGAATGATACAGTTCTTTGCAACATACATATAAACGGCATGAGTAAATTTATTTCCATAAGCTGATTCATCCCAATCTTTTAACTGTCTAAGATAAGACTCCTGTAAATCAGTATCAAATCCAGACAAAAATTCCAACTGTTCCGCGAAAGGATGCGGACTTTTTTTAATGGTTCTGTTCGCGGATTTTAAAGTGACTGGAATTAAAGTTCTCCCTTCTTTTTTAGAGATTAATGCTGCTTCAACAAATTCTCCCTCATCGTTTATTGTTATTTCGATTTGCGCATTTTGTAATGTATGAGAAATAGGAGCCAATGGCTCACGCATAGTATCTATGTATAATCCGGCATATTTATCCGCCATATGGTCATAAGATTCAACCAATTTTTGCAATAAGCTCATTCTAGTGCTCCTCCTTTAATTCAAATTTCTTTGGCCGCATATCACATATTCTTTTTGTAAGTATACAGTCTTTTGGTTTAGCAAACTCGATAATTCCGTTACGCATAATTGGCTGCCACATACGCATCGTTACACATCTTCTCGTTTCTTTGGAGTATGCTTCGTCAGGATATGTCATTCCGTGATACATTAAACCAAATGGCAATTCGCTAAAATCGTCGTAGAATCCTTTACCCTCCCCAAACTTGCAAGGTTTTACATAGCCTTGACATTCTCTAGTCCCTAAAAAGATGTCCTGCCGACCGCCTTTCGCAATCATTCTTTCAGCAATTTCTTGATGTTTAATCTCACACCAGTCATTTTTATATTCTGGACGATTTTTATTAAAGATAAAATGGGCTTTTACCTGGTACCTGCAATTCTTTAAATATGTATAAATTGCAATATCATTTTTGTTACTTTTCATCTTAGGCAGGATTATCCCTGTAGATTCCATTCGTATCGGATTCATAACACGAACTGCGTCAATAACCCACGTAATTGTAGGTTTCCAGTAAATAGATTTGGTAATACCTTTCAGTGCTTCATATGTTGGTATCTGTAAAGTACATTTTTCTCCACCTACTTTAAATTCCGGGCAAGTAAATAGCCCTTTTCTTCCGGTAACTTCAAATTCAATCCCGTTCATCTTTTTCCTCCGTTTATCTATTCTGTAATCCACATATTTTTATGATATATATTTTTTTTGTAGTATATTTATCCACAGTCGATAAGCAGTTATTGTGACTGTGGATAAACTTTTAACAAAAAGGGATTGTTTTAATCCCCAGCCGGTATCCGAACCCTAACAAGTACCTTCAACATCTTCACATGCAAGCCCTGGAAGTTCATTGTAAACAATTTCGTAATCATCAATACTTTTTGGATTAATACAGCCATCTTTTAAATGTGCTGTAACAGAACGATGTACCAGAGCAGATGAATACTGTCCAGTTTCGTTATTGTGTTTAAACCAGTATAATTTCACAACTTCCATGGAACCTTCTGGTCTTGCAGCAGATGCGTCATTTACAAATAATGTAGCTAATGCTTTTTTTACAATCTCAGCATCATCTTCTGTAAAACCAGTTTTTCTTGCCATCTGGACATTGATAGCACCTTTCAGCACATATAAACCGTATTTGACACAGGACTTTGAACCCATACGGTCTGAACTCATAGATGCCTCATTTTTCGGTGGCAATGCATTAACAGATTTGGTAATGCCATAGGTATCAATCACAACTGGATCAATACTATAAGCCTCGTGAGTCGTAACTGGACCACGAACTCCAAAAGAAACATTTCCCTTTGGAAGTGCAAATACCTGACCAAATGCTCTGACATCAAGCCATTTTTCACAAGCTTCTTCTCTGCATTTATCGATATTATTTGGTTCGGAGAACAATGCTTTTGCACGATCACTTAAACAAACATATCCATCATCTGTACGTTCTTCAGACTGTACATAGATTTTATGCCCCATATCCTGCATACGATTGCGGATTTTTCTGTGGATACATCCACTGGACATTTCTCCATACATTTCATCATCAGTACGTGGGAGATTTTCATTATTGGGATCGCCATTCGGGTTTGCCCCTCTTACTGAGATAAATGCTACAAAATCGATTTTGTTCTTTAAGATGTTTTTTGTCATGATAATTTCTCCTTCTGTGATTACCTGCGATTTTTTTGTATCGCTAATTTCTTTGTACACTAATAGTATGTTAGATTTTTTTATGAATGCATTTTTCTGTAGAAGTTTTTTTGCACGGCATTTTTTTTGTTAGATATCTGTTATTCTAAGATGGTTTTACCTTTTGGACATACGATCATCCAATAAGAAGGACCTCCAGCTCTTGATATTTCATAATATCCTGATGGAAGTCGTACTTTTTTCATCTCACCTTTTTTCACCGCTATAGTTTTATAGAGTGTTCCTTCCAATAAATATACATTTATAACTTCATTATCATTTCCCTTGATAGATAATGTTCCTGGATTTTTTTTATCTAAAACAGAACGGAAGACAAAATCTTTGGTAGCGATAGGTTCTGTTAATTCAGTTTCTTTTGCAGTACGAGATATTTCTTTTGCAAGGTAAATGCAGGAAGAGCTCAGAAAGAGAATGAGAAGTAACTGTGTAGTATATGATATAATTTTTTTTCTCATTTTTATATCCATTCCTTTCTACAATTAATTATCTGCAAAACCAAGTCGCTTAAATCCTACAAACTTCCGGCCATTATAACTTTGTTCGCTTAGTTTTCCTACGACACCATATTCTTTTTTATTTTTTCCTCTGAATCCATATACAGTAATTTTTTCTCCTGCAAACAAAGATTTTAACTCCCCACTTGTCCAAGTGTGACCGTTCCATTCTTTTTTGATGGAAATTCTCCTGCCATTCCATATTCCAGTGACTCTATCCTCATCCATATATTCCGTAATAGTCAACCCGACATATTTTTTTCCTTTATATGTTTGCTTTGCTAATTTTCCTTTCACATCATATAAATTTCCATCTTTCCCACATAAGCCACGAACAACAATTTCTTTTCCATCAAATAAATCTGCCAACTCTTCTTTTGTCCAAGTATGGCCATTCCACTCTTTTTTAATAGATACCATCTCGTTATTCCACATTCCAGAAATTCTGTCTTCACTCATATACTTTGTAACAGCAAAGCCAACGTATTCTTTTCCTTCATATTTTTGTCTTGCTAATTTCCCTTTTACATCATATTTTTTTCCATCTTTTGCTTGTAACCCATAAATAATAACTTCTTCCCCTGCAAAAAGCTTGTTTATTTCCTCTTTAGTCCACTTATGACCGCCCCATGTAGGTTTGATTGCAACAGAAATTCCCTGCCACAAACCGGTAATAACCTCTTGCTTATCAGGAATGGTGATATTCAGTCTTGTAGCGTTTTTTTTGACAGTTTTTATATCGTCTGCTACGATATTTCTCATTTGATGCAATTCTTCTGTTAAATCTAATCGGTTATCAGCAACTTCTCTCATTGTTTGCTGCATTTTTTCAGTCATTTTTATATCTGCAATATGTGTTCCTTCCGTAAGTTTATAACTCAGTCTTCCGTATTCCGTCATGGTTATTTTCCCTTTGGCATCATGGAGCAATGGATAATCTGATTTTCCTGATTGTTGAGTGATCTCTGCATAAATACTTGTACGTGTAGCACCAGTGCCGACATCGCACTTTTCTAATTGTTTCATAAGCCATTTCATAGTTGGGCGAACGGGTGGCTTGGGAAATCCTTCGTGTATAAATGGTACAGCATTACTGCCAAGTACTTTTCCGGTTGTTTTATCCTGTTCGTCTTGATCACAAAAAATTCTTTTAAATCCTTGTTTATGTGGGATATTGGTAACGCATTGAAAGTTTGGATATTTTTTGAGATGTCCTTTTTCTTGGATATATTCATAATCTTCTGCAAACATAGCTAATGTATTTAAAGCAAGGATTCGGTAAATATCTTCTGCCCCATCACCAAATTGCTGTAAACTATCCATAGAAGACGGAACGTTAGTTCCTGGACGGTTTGCTCCATGTGCGCCTCCTGCTTTTACATGAGTTTTTCTCGGTTGCCGATGGGTTAACAACGAAGAATCCACACCTACTAAAATTGCGATCTTATCAATATCTGGTAGTAATTCCTTAAACTGTTCTGGAGATATATATTTATCTTCTGTTCTTGGATAGGATACAATTTGTTTTTCGTACATTTTCTGATAAGTTCGCAGAACAGTATTCGCTCCAAATTTTTTTGATAATGCAGAAGAAAGCCCTGCTAAGTCTAATAAACGCGGCGGAGCGGTATGTTTAATCTGTTTTTCGTCAATAATAACACTTGAGGTAGTATAAATTGCTGGTACATCATTTTTATTTGGATACATTTCCTCTTCCGCATTAATATACACATTCCCATTTTCATCTTTAAAACGATTCTGATAATAAGGAATTTTTTTATATGCGTCTATAGCCTCAAATTGCTTTCCAACGAGATTATTCATAACTGATTTTAAACGCCCCTGCCGAAGTACTGCGTTGCATCCAGAATAATAAGTAGCAATACGGGTATGCTGCATGGATAAAAAATCTAATCGTTCTCTGTATAATCCCTTTTTAAATTCCGGATTATCTTGTAATTTGGGGATTGTTTTCCGATTTAAAAAAGCTTTTTGAATGGATTTTACAGATTCGTCAGCAAAATACATTCTGGAAAGTTTTTTTGCATCAAGATGCGTTCCTAATAGGATTTCACCCGCTAATAAATCACCTTCTCCAGAAGGATCATTATCTGTCGCGATAACAATCTCAGAGCAGTTTTCTAATGTTGTTTTAATGTTTTCGATTGCTTCTTTTGTTTTTGGGAGCGGGGCTTTTTTCCAACAAATATCGTTATCATCCCATGGAAGGTATTGAATGTTCCAGCTCGCATATCGTAATTCTTTTTCTTTCGGCACTTGATATCTTGGATATACCAAACCATATAGATGTCCGTATGAATGGACAATAATAATATCATTTCCTTCAAAATTTCCTTTAAAATTTTGTCCGTTTTTCTTTGCGAGCAGTGCTTTTGCAAAGTTTCTTGCTGCGGATGGTTTTTCTGTTAATATTCCTATCATACTAAATCTCCTTTCCGTTTCTATTAGTATGTTAGATTCGAGAACTGCACTGTTTTTCCACACAATAAAAGACCGGCCATATCTGACCGGTCCACCTGTGCTGTTTATAAAGATTATTTTTTTGTTGTAATATTTTTAACTTTTGACCAGGAAGAAAAAACTTTCTTGCCATTTACAGTCTTGTATGCACGAACCTGTACATAATATTTCTTTTTAGAAATGAGTTTCTTTACTGTCTTGGAGGTCTTCTTTGTTGTAACGGTCTTCGATTTTTTCATATTCTTTTTAACAGAATATCTAATCTGATAGCCATTAATGCCAGAAAGTTTTTTTGTCTTTGCTGTGAAAGATTTTTTACCAGCTTTTAAAGTTACAGAAGGAGTTTTAATACGAACAGAATTTACTGTTTTCATATTTCTGACAGATTTACATACACTGCACTGGTCATATGTTTTCTTTGTTGTAGTAACAACATCCTTGCCGGAAACCTTTGTTTCTGTTCTTGGAGCCCATTTATGCTCTGTTTTTTTAATGATTTCTTTCTTTGTTGCCCCACAGACAGAGCAAGTATAGGTTTTTTCTCCTGCCTGAGTACAAGTAGCAGCCTTGGTAATTTTTCCAGCATCCCATGTATGTTCGTTAGTTACAGGAATTTTTGTTCCTGTTTTCACAAGTTTGCCGCAATCTTCACAATACTCATCGCCAGTATAACCTTCGTCTTTACAAGTTGCCTTTTTGTCATTTTTCAGTACAATATTTCCATGATTCTCAGCATCGGTGCTTCCAATCTCGATTGTTTTATCTGTACTTATTTCATCACAATTATCACACTGAACATAATGTATTGCAGGAGATGTGCAAGTTGCTTCGTCTTTTACTTTTCCGGAATCTTTGTTTGTAAAGGAATGTCCATTTGGTTTCCCAACTTCCTTTGTATCTTCTGTTACTTCATTACACGTATCACAAAGAAGATAATATTTTGCCGGTGTCGTACAGGTTGCTTTTTTTGCAATTTTGTCTGATACTTTATTGCTTGTTTTATGCCCAGTTGCTGGAATCTCTTCCCCTTTTTTAATTAATGCTCCACACTGATCACATACAGTATCTCCAGTGTACCCCGGTTTTGTACAAGTAGCATCTTTCTGATTAATAACGACTGTATTTAAATGATTAGTAGCTTCACCAACGACTACTGTTTTAGTATCGCTTACTGCATCACAGCGGTCGCACTGCACATAATATGTGTTACTTCCACATGTACCGGCAGCTGCCTGTACATTAGATGGTTTATCGGTAAAGGAATGTCCGAGTGGTTCATCCTCTTCCTTTTCATCTGTCTCATTCGTACTGATTACATCACAATCCGAACATTTCAGATAATACTGGGCTTTTTCTGTGCATGTTGCAGGTGTTGCAATTTGATCAGAAAATTCTGTGAAATTATGCTCTTCGTTTGTTTCTCCTGTATTATATGTCACAGAATTATTTGTAAATGCACTATTTACAAAATCCGTTGCATACCTTTTCACAACAGGATCTTTTGTACAATCTGCAGTATGGACTGTATCTGTAGAAAATTCTTCTGTTTCTGTAAGCTCTTCACCGCATAACTTGCATGTTGTCTTAGCAGTTACAGTATGACCATCTGGTTCAGAAGGTAATTCTGTGGAATCGCCTGTTACTTCTGCTCCGCTCCAGTCATAAGTTGGAGTATTCCATTCATGAGCTTCAGGAATTTTAATCTCCTCTTCACTCACCTCATTTTCTCCATTTTCATCCAGAAATAATTTTCCACATACATCACATACATAATGTGTCTTTATTCCCTCTTCTGTGCATGAAGCAGGTGTTCCATAGACCTTTTTTAATACGTGATTTGTGCATTCTTCAGAGCCATCTTCATTACCAGAATCAGAGCCACTATCTGTTCCAACGTTTGTATTAGAATCCTTAGATGGAACATCAGTTGATGAATCTGTAGAAATTTCATTTCCATTAGAAATAGCAGAGCCTGGATTTTTTGTACTTATAGATTCTGCATGAACGATATAGGTGGCACTTGGAAGCGCAACAGTTCCCATCATTAAAGCAGAAAGAGATAAGCCTAACATTTTTTTAAACTTTTTTCTCATAACAATATCCTTTCTTTATAAATATAGTATTGCGAGGTTGATAAGTTGCCTTACTTTTTCCAGCACAGGTCTTCATTATTAGTATGATAGAATCAAGATATGAAAGGAATTCCTCTCTGATATGAGATTAAGCCTTGCCGGAAGAAATATCGACATTCAGCCTCGGCATAAAGGATACCGGCTGCGGATTAAACATGCTCTTTTCTACATTCTGACATACTATATATGAAAGGAGGGCAGACTTTATAAAAAGCAAGAATAAAGGATACCGGCTGGAGATTTAACAAAAAATCTTTTTATAAAATATGTCCGACTCTCCAAGGAGGTTAGATAAAAAAATTTATACAGAAAAATCAGATAAGCAAGATTTCTGTCATACTATATAAGAAAGGAGAACGATTCGTGTAACGTCAGTGGTGGGCGAAAAAACGGTATCCCCCACTGACAGGAAGTGAAGCCCTGCTGGAAGAAATACCGGCTGGGGATTAAAATATAAAAATTAACATAAAGGAGATAATTTCTATGGCAAATTCAAAAATTTTTATCCTTTCTGCTATTGATATTCGCAAACGTGATGACAAAAGATGGCAGAAATTATTTGAAATCTGTAAAGTTCAGCATCCTGTTTGGGAAAAGAAAACACTGAACGAATACAAAGAATTCGAAATTGGCTGGGGACGGCTCTATGATATTTATGATTTTAATGCTGCTTATTTTATTGATAAAGACAAAGCTATTGAATATGCGGAAGCAAACATGGCTGACATCAATGAATCCGGAGCATATCCGTACATAGTAATCATTCCAAGATGTATAAACTTGATGTATCCAGAATCTTGTAAAGAAGATATCACGGTCCTTAAATATGACCATACAATTGATAAATACAATATTGTCGAAGCTGATGACGATGAATATGTTATGCCAATCATCCAGCATTACACATTACAACCCGTATCCATTATCTCAAAAAAAAGGATAAAGGAAGTCAACTAGCCACCGCTTAAATCTCTGAGGAGATTTCTCGCTAATTGAGTTAAAACAACCGTAAAACAAGGAAAGGAAGAATTAAAATGAAAAAGAAAAAGAGAATTATGATTTTAGTTGCAATCATTGCATTTTTAATGCTGCTATTTGGTATTTATGCCTACCTTCAGCTTCGTCCTGTAAATTATAGCAAAAAAGATTATACAGCAAAGAAAATTGAACAGATTGCAGGAATATCAGAAACTAAAAATAAAGATATTTATGTATTAAAAGGTTCAAAAAATCCGGGATTTGAAAAGGAATATGATACGGATGACCCAGATGTTGTAGTTACTTTTTCAGATGATGCAATGTCTGAAGATACTTTTTTGTATGACAAAGAAGGAGAGTTTCACCTCTACATTACATATGAAGCTCCAAAAGATAAAATTGATAAATACCTAGACAAAGAGGCTGGTATAAAAAATCAAGACAGAACATCAGGAAAAATTATTTCAGAAAGTATCTCTCGTCCATTGCATGTTGTAAATGAAAAAAAAGCAAAAGAATTGGTAAAACAAGGAATTACTGTATTAACAGATGATGGACAAATTTACCAAATTAAATAAGAAATGCTTAACAAAAGCCTCCCTAATCAGGATTCCTGAAAAGGGAGGCTTTTCTTTCTTAACTTTGAGATGTACCACCAGTTGTCTTGCTACTTATTTAGTTTCCTGTTCTACAGTTTCTGGAATATCGTTTCTTTCCAATTCTCGGATAGTGATATTTCTATCTGTTTTTGCTTCCTTACTATTTGCTTCGATGATACCTTTCAGATCAACTCCTGTAGTCTCTTTCATTGATTCCATGACTTTCATAAGGACTGCCGGAACATTTCCTGCCATATCAGAAACTCCGTTGCTGTCACCGCCAATCACCGTTACTTTGTCAATGGAACTGATTGGCTCCGCAATAGCTTTTGCCATATCCGGAAGGATTTTGACAATCATTTCTGTAATGGCAGCATCACCATATTTCTTCATCGCCTCGGCTTTTAAATCCATTGCTTTCGCTTCTGCCTCACCTTTCAACTGGATAGCACGGGATTCAGCCTGTCCACGGGCTTCAATAGCGGCCGCATCTTTTTCCTGTTCAAATAATTTCGCTTCGGCTTCTTTCTGACGCTTGTATAATTCAGCATCAGCTTTCTGCATTTCTGCATATTTATCCGCTTCTGCTTTCTTACGAACTTCCGCATCCAATTTCTTTTCGGCAACCGCAGCTTCTTTCTCCTGTAATTCAATCTCTTTTTCTCTTCTTGCAATATTTGCTTCCTGTGCTTGAATCTCTATTTCTTTTCGGGAAGCTTCTTCCTGTATCTTATATGCTGCATCTGCTTTAGCTCTGGCGGTATCTTCATTTAACTTTAATGCTGCTTTTTTAATAGCTAATGCATTTTCTCTTTCAGCAATTTCTGTTTCTGTTTTTATTTTTTCGATGTTTGATTCATTATTTGCTTTTGCCTCTTCGATAGCTACTTCTTTACTTGCATATGCTTTTGCAATGGAAGCTGATTTGCTGATCTGTTCTCTATTGTCAATTCCAAGATCATTAATAAGTCCATCCTTATCCTTAATATTTTGTACATTAAAAGATAAGATACAGATACCCAGTTGTGCGATATCTTCTTTGGCATTAGATTTTACTTGCTCAGAAAATTCAGCTTTATTTTGGCAAATATCCTTTAACTCCATTGTGCCTATGATCTCTCGCAAATTTCCCTGGAGAGATTTTGTGATCGTGTTTCTTACGTCATCAGAACTCTTATTAAGGAAATTTCGCATTGCGATTTCGATATTCTTCGGAGATGTATCAACAGCAACCTGAGCGATAGCATCCACCTGAATATTAATAAAATCTTTTGTTGGTATGTAATCCTCTGTCTCAATATCAATATCAATCTGCCCAATCCCCATCCGGTCCACTCTTTCCAAAAAAGGGATCTTAAAGCCAGCTTTACCAATCAATACCCTTGGATGCTTTCCTGGACCAGAAATAATAGTGGCTGTATTTGGCGGGGATTTAACATAACCTACTGAAAGAAATACTACAATAGCAACAATAATACCAGCTACAATATACATAATTTAATTCTCCTATTCTCTTATTTTATTAAAATACTATTCTTACAAGCGATTAATACTCCAGACTTTACTCCGAAGTTATTAACAAAATCTGAGTTGCACTTCATATTCTTGTAAAACACCCCTCCTTCCATTGTTTTAATCCCCAGCCGGTATCCTTTATGCGGAGGCTGAATGCCGATATTTCTCCCGGCTGTGGTCAGTGGGATACCGTTTTTTTTCGCTCATCACTGACGTTATATGTATCCTACAATTCATCCCATAGCCCAAAGAGGCAGGAGAATTCTTGTTTTTTATAAAGTCTGTCCTCCTTTCTTATATAGTATGACAGAAATTTCGCTTATTCGATTTTTCTGTAAAAATATTTTTTGTTGAACTCTCCTTTTTTATCTGTTAATAGTATGATTTTTTTAGAAAAAATACAAAAAAGACCAGTTATGGTCTGGTCTTTTTCTGATTTCTAAGTGTTATTTGTTTTTTACATAATTGGACAAGAATCGAGAAACTGTTTGATTCTTACCATTTTTCTTATCATAAGAAGTTAAGTAGAGATTGTCTTTGGCACGGGTCATTGCAACATAAAATAATCTCCGCTCCTCTTCTATTTGTTCTGGTTTTGTTGCTTTCTCAAATGGATAAATTCCTTCTACACAGTCAATAATAAATACATTTTTCCATTCTAAGCCTTTGGATCGATGCATAGTAGAAAGAGTGATGCCGCCTTTGCTCTGATTAGCTTCTGCTAATTTAATACGATATATTTCAATTGCCTTTTTCCATTCTTCCCAAGTTTTATAGTTTTTTGCTTCTTTTTTATAATCGTCCCATATTTCTTTTAATTCTTTTGGTTCCATATTGCGAGACTTTGCATATTCACGAATAAAATCCTTGTAACCAACATCCTTCCATAAACAGGTCAAGAAGTCTTCCGGAGTTGCCTCCTTCAAAATATTAAGATTGCGGAATAGATCATATGCCTTGTCGATTGCTTTATTTATCTGCCACTGTTCTTTTTTCTTTTGTCGCATAATGGCAGTTATAAGCAGATTGATATCTGGTTTGACATCAGAAAATGTTTTTCCGAAGAAAAATCGATTAGGGTGATTCAATATTTTTCGAAAAAATACTCCATCTACATCATTCCCTGTAGCCACCTCATGATACGCAAGAATATCTTGAAACATCCAATGATCATATTTACTCATCAGTTTTTCGTTACATTGAAATTGCATTTTTTTAGCTATAAATTTTTCAGCAAATGGCATTGATTCTTTATTTATTCTATAAAGAATAGCGATATCATTAGGATCTTCCCCTTTTTCTATCATTTCCTGAATCTTTTTTACGATTGTATCAACCTGTGATGTATTATCTTTATAATTAATATATTTTACACATCCATCTGCTTCCCGGAACCCTATAAAATCTTTAGCGAAACGGACTTGATTCTGTTTTATCAGTAAATCTGCATCGTGAATGATGTTTTTAAGAGACCTATAATTAGTACTCATATTAATTAAGGCTGCATTAGGAAAATCTTTGGTAAAATTAAGCATGATTTCTGGTCTTGCTCCACGAAAAGCATAAATTGATTGGTCATCATCTCCGACAACAGCAAGATTTCCTGTTTTTCCGGCTATCTGATAGATAATATCTCTTTGTAAATAATTTGTATCCTGATACTCATCTACCTGTATGTACTGGTATCGTTCGCGGAGCCATTGCAATGCTATATTATTATTTAATAAAATATCTCTTGCAATGAGTAGTATGTCATCATAATCCATCTTTCCTTTTTTCTCCTTATAATCTTCGTAATCTGTATAGAGTCCTTGAAATAAGTCTTTATTAACTGTACAATTTGGAGAATACTCACTAACAGAGAGCATATTGTTTTTTAAAATGGAAATATCAAGGATAATATCAGAAATAAAAGCATCCTTATCAGCAATTGAAGCATTATAGCGTATTTTATCTCTGAAGAATGTATATTTTTCTAACTCGGACAAAACAGAAAGTTTTTTGAGAGAGAATTTTTTGGTAATAGCAAGACAAAAGGAATGAATCGTACAAAAGGTTACTCCTGGGTTTTTACCAAACATCCTAGCATATCGTTTATTCATTTCATCGGCCGCCGCTTTTGTAAAGGTAATCATTAGGATGTTTAAAGGATTGATATTTCTTTTTGTAATCATATAATTTATACGGCGTAATAAAGTTGTTGTTTTTCCGGCTCCTGGACAGGCAACGAGTATTAGTTGTCCACTAATTGTCTGAATCGCTTTTTCCTGTGCATTATTTTTTTTAATCATAATTTCACCTCATTCGTTATTTTATACTTTTGTTTGCATCTTAATTTTATCTATGATTTTATTCTAATCCATGCACTCATATTCTAATCCACGTATCCATGTAGGATACGACTTTATCAACTTTTAAATTTTAATCCACGCACCCGTGAAGGGTGCGACCTTATTGGGTCTGGCAGCCATTAAAGACGGATACATTTTAATCCACGCACCCGTGAAGGGTGCGACAGCGAAATCGCATAAAATTGATAGCGATTTTGCTGTTTTATTTAAAAAGTTTATATAAAAATTAGGCATTGTCACCTTTCACATTTCTATTTTTTAGAAAAGCAAGAACAATATTTTTAATTTTTGTAGTGCGAATCTCCCGGGATTTTTACGTTGCTTCCGATTCGCACTAACTTTCTCATATATAGTATGTCAGAATTTTAGATTGACTGATTTTTCTGTATAAGTTTTTTTGTCGAAGAAAATTCGATTGTAAAAAATCCGGAAAGAATAGATTTCCTTCCGGATTAAGCTACCTGTTTTAAGTCTAGGATTACAGTGTAATAAGAATATACCGGTATCTTTGCGAAATTTCGCATTCTCTTTGCACTATAATCCTCTTATTCATTTTAGAATCCATCAGATAGCCTTTTATATCCACATCTCTTTCTTTTTTAATATCCAATGATTGAAAATAAAAAATCTCCAGTCAACGTCTTATATAAGATTTTTCCATTTTTAAAGATTGCTTTTCCAATAGCTGGATATATTGTAAAAAGTGGTCTTCCAGTTGATTCATCACAAAATTCAACCGGCTGGTGATCATCTAATCTGCTTGGAACTAATGGCCGAAATTCTTCCATAACCTGATCTCCTATTTCTTGTCTCTTACAGCCATATTTTTCCATGATTTCCTTGTTGCTAGTTGCTTCTAATCTCATCAAGATTTTGTTTCCCATAATTTTCCTCTCTTTCACAAAAAAAGATGATGTGGATAATTATCTCCTCCACATCATCTCTATAATCTGATACAAAAATAGTATGAAATTTTACAGATAAAAATAAAATATCATTTTTCCGAATTGCTGCGATTAATTGTATTCCCTACGACTTCGAGTATTGCTCTCTTTATAAAACGTTTTGAAAGAGGTATAGGTAAACAAAATGGAATACATTCATTTGATCCATCTGTTTTTAATACTCTGCAATGCCAGCCAATTACTTTAGTGACTACTTTTAAATTATCTGTATTAATAACATCGAATTCTCCAAATACTATTTTGTATAAATCATTCGGATCTTGATTTCTCATAAGAATATCATTTTCCCAAATTTTATTTCCGCTACTGTCTTTTAATCCAGTATATTGACAAATTGTAGCTGGTATAATTTCATAGATATTTTGTCCAATTGTTTTAATCCACAGTCGGTAAGTTTAACGGAGCCTGAATATCGGGAAAATCCAACTGTTGCTTAAGTTTCTTGTCAGTGGGGGATACCAATCTCTCTCCGCCCGCCACCGACGCTTAGTGAATTTTAGATAATTCCTCCCCTACCTACTGATGTTGAGGAAGGGGAATCCTTATATTATTTTGTTGTCCATGGCTTCCTCCTTTCCATAAAAATAATAAGAATCAAAAATTTTTTTCTATAGAAAGTATGATATATTAATTAATACGCCCCGTTTTTCTGTGGAAAAAATTTTTAGAAAGCATTCAGCTACAGACAACGGAATGTTGAGCCTGAAGGTAACGTTTCATACAAATAAAAGAATTCCTGTTTCTTTATGACAAAACCCTCTATCCATTCGCCAGTATCCATTATTTTTGCCTTATACAAAAAATCATCAATCAGGCTATTATTCATCCTCTTTTCTCCTCTTCATCATTGTTTTTATCATTACATTCTCTATATTTGATATTATCCTTTCTTAGTTTTTCATAAAAAGAGATTGTGGATATTACCTCTGCATCATCTTAAAAACTTGTTACCGATATAGTATGAAAGTCTGTGAGTATGGATAAAATGTTATTTTCTTTTTGAAAACACATACTATAAGTGACAAATATATGCCGATGAAAGGAGGATAAAAAAATCGGTATTGTTGAAATTTTTTGATTTAATAGGAGAAAAAGAAATGGAAAGACAACAATTTTTAACAAACAGACTTAATGAGGCCGCACGAGCATATTACCAGGAAGACAGAGAAATTATGACTAACAAAGAATATGACACCTTATATGATGAACTTGCAGGATTAGAAAAGAAAAATGGAGTCGTTCTTTCTGGCAGTCCAGCAATGTTTGTAGGATATACAGTTGTTAGTAATCTTGCGAAAGTAAAACATGTCTATCCAGCATTATCGTTAGATAAAACTAAGGATAGAAAAACTTTCCCAGCTTGGATTGGTGAAAAAGAAGCGGTCCTATCATGGAAACTGGACGGATTGACAGTTGTGCTTACTTATGAAGATGGTTTTTTAAATCAGGCAGTTACTAGAGGAAACGGGATCGTAGGGGAAGATGTTACGCACAATGCTCGTTTTTTCCGAAATATCCCACTATGTATTAAAGATACTCGTAAAATTGTGGTACGTGGAGAAGCAGTCATTTCTTATGAGGATTTTAAAAGGATTAATGAGTCTTTACCGGCAGGAAAAGAACCATACAAGAATCCGCGAAATCTTGCAAGTGGTAGTGTGCGACAGCTTTCTTCAATGGAGGCAGCAAAACGTTGTATCCAATTTTGCCCATTTGAACTGGCAAACAGTGATGAACTTGGAATAAAAACAGTTATAGATGCATTTTCTTTCTTGAAAAATGAGGGATTTATACCTGTGCAACATTGTATTGTTCATGCAGAAGATATTGTAGCAACAATTGATAAGATTGAATCTTATGTTACAGAAAATCCATTGCCTACAGATGGCCTTGTGTTAGCATACAATGATATTCCTTATGGGCAATCACTTGGTATGACAGGGAAGTTTCCTAAACATTCCATTGCTTTTAAGTGGAAAGATGATACTGTAGAAACAACACTTCGGGATGTCGAATGGTCTGCAAGCCGTACTGGACTTATAAATCCTGTAGCAATATTTGATCCCGTAGAATTAGAAGGGACAATTGTAAAAAGGGCTTCTGTTCACAATATTAGGGTTCTTCAGAATCTGCAGTTAGGATATGAAGACATGATCACTATATATAAAAGTAATATGATCATTCCGCAAATTGATCAGAACTTAACAAAAAATGGAAAACATATAGTTATCCCTGAAACATGTCCCGTATGTGGTGAAAAGACAGAGAGGAAATGTAATGAGGATAATACATCGGAATTTTTATACTGTACTAATCCAGACTGCCCAGCAAAAAAGATTAAAAAATTCGCTCATTTTACAGATAGAGACCATATGAATATAGTAGGCTTATCTGAAGCAACTTTAGAACCTATCATTGCACATGGTTTTATTCATGAATTGTCTGACCTATTTTCTTTAAGTGCATATAAGGAAGAGATGAAATCATGGGAAGGATTTGGAGATAAAAAAGTTTCAAATATTCTCGCAGCGATTAAAGAGAAGGAAGAAATTCCATTTCAAAATCTTTTATCCTCTCTTGGAATTGTCAATGTCGGACATCATGTTGCAAAATTATTTGATACTTTTGCTAAAAAATATCCTGATATTAAAAAGACAACACTTTTCGAAAAAATATGGACAAAATCTCCAGAAAGCATAGCTTTTTCTGAAGTATCAGGAATCGGTGAAGTTATTGTAAAAAGTATTCAGGAGTATTTTGAAAACGAGAAAAATGTAACAGAATATAATAATCTTTTAAGTGTCTTAACAATTACGGATAATAATGTTGTTTTGACAGAGAATACATTTCAGTCTTTGGTAGCAGGAAAACGTTTTGTTGTTACTGGGGCAGTTACACATTTTAAGAATAGAAAACAACTGACACAAGATATTGAAGAAAAAGGTGGAAAAGTAAGTGGTTCTGTATCTAAAAACACAGATTACTTGATCAATAATGATGCTGCTTCGACATCAGGAAAGAATAAAAAAGCAAAGGAACTTGGAATACCGATTATAACAGAGGAAGAGTATTTAAAACTTTAGGCAAAATCTTCTTAAAGCCCCCAAGACAATAAGTTTTGGGGGCTTTATCTTTAACAGCCGGTATTATCGACTATTGGCTTATTTTTCTGCTAGATAAACAATTCTGCCAATTGCTTCTCTATTTGTCTTTTTATATCCATTTTTATACGGCTCATAAACCGTTCCTTTTACCTTGATTCCACGAGGATGATCATGTTTCGTAAGAATCTGTGTAATCTTGACAACTGTTAAGTCAGATAATTCTTTTGCATATGTCTGTGCTTTCTTTTCACAGATAAACGCAAATTCTCCAATATGTATGGCAGTAATTAAAGTCGTTTCTTTTGTGCGGTCCTTAAAATGGTCTTTTTCCATAAAATTTCTCCTATTTTCCTTTTCTAATGAACAATTACTGGCGTATTTACCGGGAGCATATGATAAAGGACAGAGGCCTTTGAAGTCGGCATATTGATACAGCCGTGAGAGCCATTACCATGATAAATCTCTCCGCCAAAACTTCCTCTCCAACTTGCATCATGCAATCCTACACCTGTTCCGGTATCGATTGGCATCCAGTAATTGACATGTGCATTATATTTTCTCATTGTATAATCAGTCTTCTTAAATTCTACATAATACATACCTGTTGGGGTAGAATGTCCTGTTGTCGGATCTCCGGTTACTATATCCGATGAAAATACTATTTTATTTTTTCTTATATACCATAGTTTTTGTTTAGATATATTAACATCAACATAATTTTTTCCTATACCATTGTTTGAACCAGTTACTTTTATGAAATACTTAGGTTCCCTTGTTATCATTTTGCTATTTTTTATATCTTTTATTATTTCTTTCGTTTCTGCTTCTATATCTATCTGATTTCCATAAGTCCCTCCAGATATCGTAAATTTGCCGCTGCCTGGAGAATGTATTGTTCGTTTTGCTCCTACAGTATTAAAGGCATGATAGAGTTCTTTTTCTACATAATCTTTTACCAAACTCTCATTTATCCATACGTTGAAATCTTTATCCCAACATAAGAATTCATGAATTGTATTTGCATTCAATGTTTTTTTATTCTTTGTACCGGATTTATATTGGATCGTACAGGAAAGGTAGGCATCCAAAGTTTTCTTTGCCTCTAAAAGTTGTTTTGATTTAGAATCAACTCTTGCTTGGGGATAACATTTTGATGCATCAAAATATGTTTTCTTTGCTTCTGCTGTCTTTTTTACTCCGCTGATCAGTTTCTGGAAATTTATTTTATTTCCAGATACCGCTTCTATTATTTTGTATCTTTGGGTTTTCTTATTAAATTTTAACTTTGCATTTTCTGGTTGCTGAATATCTTCTGGATGTATAAATGTAAACGTATTTAATGAGGATTTTAATGCATCTTCATCTACTACATATTTACCAATATGAAACACCTTCTTATCCTTTAGATGAAGGAACCATGCGAATTTTTTTTGTTTTTTTAGAATATCTTTCATTTCGGATCGTACATCTGACCGCACATAAGGGACATCTTTATTCATAAGAATGCATTCGCTGTTATTTAATCTCATGATGATCTGGTAGTCTCTCATTCTTTTCTTTTCTAAGTCATTTCCTTCTTTTACCGTTTTCATTCCACATCTATTCCCATTTATGATTGTCTTAGGCAGGAAATGCACTGAAAAATATACATATCCACATAGATAGACACAAAATAGGATGATAACAGGGGTAATTCGTAAGATTTTCTTTTTCATTTTTTTCCTTATGCTTTTTTACCAGCATGTCTCCTTTCTCTTTTTCATATATAGTATGAAATAGTGAACTACTCTGACTTACACTTCGTGTAGAAGTCAGAGCTTCTTGCTTCATCGACCCCGGTTATTATCACACCCATTGGCAGTTTTCCCAAAATCTCCACAAGCGTTAAGTTCGGCGTGTTCCACCCCTACTTATATGTTTGTATCTTAGGCTGTGAGCAGTCTAAGACCTTCTTTTTTGATATTCTTTGCTGCATTTATATCTCTATCGATATGGGTCTTTCCACAGTTTGGGCAATCCCAGTGTCTGATAGACAGATTTTTTACCAGCGGGTTCTTAAAACCGCAATGGCTGCATAACTGACTGGATGGAAAGAACCGGCCGACTTTTATCAGCTGACCGCCCCTATCTCTTAGCTTATAATCAAGCATGGTTAAGAACATTCCGTATCCGTTATCCAGAGTAGCTTTTCCATTCCCGAATCCCCGGTTTGCCATTGCTTTCATGTTAAGGTCTTCCACGCAGACAAAAGAATACAGATTGGTTATCTCCGTAGACTTCTTCTGCAGGAAATCCTTCCTTTGGTTTGCGATGTGTCTGTGAATCCGGGCAACTCGTTTTTGCTGTTTATTATAATTCTTACTGCCGATGGTCTTATGTCTTAGCTTCCGCTGTGCTTTTGCAAGTTTGTCTGCAGACTGCCGGAAATAGTGAGGCATACCGCAGATATCTCCTTCACTGGAAATATATAACCCATCTGATTTATAATCCAGCCCGATCGTTGTTTCTTTTGTAACAACTGCAGGAGAAATGGATTCCTCATATGCAAACAGGATGGACACTTGATAGGTGTCATCCCTGTTCTGCGTTACCGTTGCAGATTTAAGCTTCCAATTTTCCTTCGGTCTGCGGTGTATCTTTGCTCTTACCCAGCCGAGCTTTGGCAGTTTAATAGAGTTATCACCGATTTCGATATTCCCGTTTGTGATATTTGTTGTATAGGATTTTTTCGCTTTGTGCTTACTCTTATACTTGGGAAACCTGCTGAGGTGTTTAAAAAAGCGGTCATATCCATCTGCCAGATGGTAGATGGCATTGGTTAAGGCAAATTTGTCCACTTCTTTCAAGAAAGGATGCTCCTTTTTTAAATGCTGGTTACAGTATGTATTTGCCTTTGTTTTAGATAAATGCTTCTCTCTCTTCTCATGGCGTTCCTTCTGCACGGTCAGCATCTGGTTATACACAAAACGACAGCAGCCAAATGTCTTCTGGCACTGAATATTCTGTTTTTCGTTTGGGTATATCGCATATACCAAAGCTTTGTTTGCCATTGGTCTGCCTCCTTTGATAATAATTCCTGCTAAGAATACTTATAGTGGTGCTAACCCCTACCTACTTCGTTGAGGAAGGGGAATGCGCACCTCAATATTGATAAAAAACTCACAAATCAATTGTATACTTTAATCCACGCATCCACGAGGGATGCGATCAATCAGTTAAGATAGCAGCAGCCGGGTTGATGTTTTAATCCACGCACTCTTTATAAGTGCGACAGCAAAATAGCATAAATAACCATCTCGCTGCTTCATTAAAGAAATATCATCTTCTATCTATAGTATGTCAGAATTTGAAATCCCTCGATTTTTCCGTAGAACTTTTTACGATTTTTTGCAAAAAAGCACGTATATTCAACAGAAAATCTTTTTTATAAGATTTGTCCGACTTTTTAAGAAAGTTAGAAATAATTATACAGAAAAATGTGGCGCACCGGTATTCTGTCATACTATATACGAATGGAAAATATTTTTAGAAAGGAAGTTAAAACAATCATGAGTGGAATAACAAGTATTGTAGTTGGTATCTTAATGTTCTTTATATTTGGAGTAGGTTATATCGTTGGCAAATGCGTTGCTTATGATGAAAAAAATAGTTAAAGAACAGGAGGAATACTATGCAAATCCTTGATGCAGCAAAGTATATTATTCATCTCTCCTACTCAGTTAAAAGTCGCTCTCTTACACTTAGTAAATTGCAAGCTATTTTATATCTGGCACAAGGGTGGAGTTATGTCTGGGATAATACTCTACTGTTTGAGGATGATTTCATTGCAAGAGATTCAGTATCAGGAGTAATGAATGAAACTATATCGCAATATTTTAACAAAAAATCTTTTTATAAAACCTGTCAAAACAAATCTTGTTTTAGAGGGCTGATTGAGATACCAGAAACATATGGATGTATTCCTGTTGCTATGACAGAAGATGAAAAAGAAACGCTGAAGATAGTATGGATAACATATTCTGATAAAAATGTATTTCAGTTGGGAGATATGATTAAGAAACAAGAAATTTGGAAAGATGGAGAAACGTTAAACAAGGAGAAAATAGGAGAATATTTTAAGAAAATATTGTTATTAATAAGGAGAAAAATATGCGCAATAATTTAAAAGTTATTATTATGCAGGGGCAATCTTGTTTGGGGAAATCTACTCTATGTAGAAAATTATCTGGAATCATTTCTGACTGCACATATCTGTGTGTAGACAAATATAAAGAAAAAAACTGGGATTACTACGGGTTCGATTCTGTGGAGGAGCGGCAGGAATTATCAGATTTCTCCAAAATGGAATTTCTCTTGGATTTAAAAAAACATATAAAAGAGGCTGTTTCCGGATCAACCATAATCGTTGATTATTCCTTCCATAATACTTTTTGGGATAGCCTTATGAGAATCATTTTTGATAAGCCTAATATTGAGATTATCACCATATTTCTTCATCCTGCCAACGAGAAAGAGTGGGAAAAGGCATGGAGAGAAAGAAGTGTAGATTTTTCCATTCGACATCCAGGACATGGAGCAACACAGTATTCAGATGGGAAAGGAGAAGGATATGTTACGGATTTTAATGAAATAAAAGTGGATGGACTACCTGTTGCTGGAAGAGTTAAAAAAATAGCGATAGACTATCATCCAAACTATTCAATGCATTGTTCATTAATGGAAATTATTCAATTCATAGAAGAACACAACTAATATACCTTATATATAAACACCCCTACGTTAGCGATGTAGGGGTGTTTATGAAATAGATAAAAAATTAAATCATTTCCATGTTTGTCCTTTTTTTATTCCTTTTCGTATCCTGTATAATTTCATTTAATTCCTCTTTTTTACAACTCTTTTTAATTTCTTCTATTTCCGAAAGAGAATCTTGAATATCTTTTGTTCTTATTCCTATTTTATTTCTTATATTATTTCTTTGTATATCGTTTTGCTCTTGAAGTCCTTTTTTCTTCCCGCAAATGCGAATTTCCATATTTCCTATAAATGACCAGCTTCGTGAATTTATTTGTTTTATCATTTCTTCTCTACTCCTCCCTTTGGCAATCATTTATTAATCTTGTAATATTCTTTTGCCTCAATTATCTTAAACATATAGTCTTCATAGATGTGCTTTTTTCTTAATGTTTCTTTTATATGTACAATGTAAGTCTTATTGCACTTATGAGTACGAAGATATTTTTCTAATTCATTTTTTTTGATTAATGCAGCCATGTTACTTCTCCTATTCTATTCTTTACTATTAGTATGATTGTTTTGGTATTCTTTATTTTTTTCTGCAGAAATGGAAATAATATTTTAGTCAGTATTCTGAATAGATATACAAGGATTTTGTGAGGAATTAATATAGGAAAGCATCTTGTAGGATGAAATCGTTGTTATAAATATATATCTCTCTATGTGACCGCATTTTAACCGGGAATGGGATAAAAGGAGATAAATAATAGGTTATTATAGGGATAAGGTAGGTTCAGATCAGGTTGTTACAGGTTCAATATAGGAATTTTTTAACAGAAAATCTTTTTATAAAATCTGTCCGGCGTTCTAAATTAGATAATTTAGTCAGTATACTGTAAACTTGTTTTAGAATGAATTTTCTTCGATTTTAGTCAGAATACTGGATAATAATATTTTTCCCGCGTTATAGAGAATTTTATTGAGCATGGTCAGGGTGCTTAAGGTAGGCTGGGGAGGTTTCCCGATACGGAAAACCATAGCTCAGGTAGGTATTTGGTGTAAAATCAATATGTTTTTATAGGAATATAATAGGAATCCTATAAGGTCCAATATATATCCTCTAAAGAGGGTAGGTTTCCAAATACCTTCACTTTTATTTATTTTTAGTCAGATATCTAGTGTTAAAATACATAATCTTTCATACTAAGAATAAAAAGATAAGGAGTAGTCGCAGATTATGATAAATTATTTAATTGATTCGGAAAATATTGGAACAAAATGGATATCATATTTAGACGAAAATATAGAGGAACTAGATAAAGCATTTTTGTTTTACACCGATGCAAGTAAATCCATTTCTTGTAAAGAACTCAGTATATTATTCAGTTTTATCCATCAACTCGAAACAATACATTGTCAAAATGGTACAGCAAATGCCCTTGATTTTCAATTAGTCTCCTATTTAGGATATTTAATACGAATGGATACAAAATCAACTTATTGTATTTTATCAAAAGACAAGGGGTATGATGCAGTAGTTCATTTTTGGAAAGAAAAGGGAATTCACATTTATCGGTGTGAAAAATTTATAGAAGAATTAGAATTAAAACAGATTCAGGATGTTTTAAAACTTAAGGAGAATTCTCCTGCTACTAATCTTGATTTTGTCAAAAATATTTTACCTGTACCAGTTCCTGCCAAAAAGAAAAATCTTCTCCCTCCTTTGGGAAGTCTACTGTCGTTAAAGAAAAATAACCCTACATTAAAAAGGATCACAGAAATCGTCCAATGTACAGCATCTTCTAACGAAGTAAAAGCACTCTTTCACTCTTCTTTTGGAAAGAAACAGGGGACAAAATATTATCAAAAAATAGAAAAACACTTGAGAAAATATTATAATGAAGTTTAATTAACTATGTTAATTACAATGATAAAATATTTTATAAATTAACATCATCGGAAGTTGTGGAAGCTTCACCGGACCGTAACTGGAAGGCTTCCTCTGTACATTTGTTGCTTAACAGCTTATTTACATTATCATAAAAAAAAGAACCCATACCATCCGGCATAAGTCCTTTAAAAGAATCCGATTCTATCTACTTAATTTTCAAAACAAATCCTCTTTTAATCCCATATTTTATCAACTGTTTCCAATAATTCTTTTGCTTCTTCAATCTGTGTAATATATTTTTTTTCTCTTCTTCGAATAGCTTTTGATATTTCCTTTTGAACATTGATATCTTGTTTTTCTCCTGCATTATCAATGATAATCATATCTACTTGCTCTGGAGTTAACTCTATTAGTCCTGTTGAACCTGAATAAAAACACGCGATTTGCTTTTCGCCGAAACCACATCTTAAATAATCCGTCAAATAGTACGGATCAATTATTTTTTTATCTACTCTAATTATTGTAACGTGCCCATCTGCAATGGCCGGGATATCTTTATCATAAACACAACATTTTCCAAGCGTACCTTCTCCGGTTGAAGCTAATAACACATCCCCTTTTTTGACAATATTTCTGTTCTCCATATTGTCTTCGGATCGTTGAACGTACTCATCATATAATGATTTTTCAATCCAATCAGAATCTGGAGTTATCAAAATTTTTCCAAATCTACTAATATTGCTCCCTGCTTTAACAACTAATGCAAATCCGTCTTTCTCATCAACATAATATTCTGAACTTGGACTTATTCCCCGTGCTGTTTCAATTGTATTTAAATTTTTTATTGATAAACAACCTGTACCCTCAAGTTGTTTAAATTTCTTTCTAAATTGTGGTTCCCAATATTTATAATCTAATCTAAACCCTTTATCATCTGCGATCTCATTTGACCAAATATCATATGCTTTCCAATGATATCCTGCTCTTTCTTCACCTAATTCATGATTTAATACTTTTTTTCTAATCTCATCCAGAAAAATAATATTATCAAAGCCACGTATTTTATCTCCTGATCCCATATATCCTAATGAATCAAGTGCACAAAATGTTACTTTATAATTATCTTCAAGATCCACATCTATAGTCTCTCGTTTTTCCAAGTACAATACACTGGATTTTACATTGATCTTGTTAGGTTTGAATGTTTCTGGTGGCAAGTTTATAACGGCTTTAATGATACAGTTTGCTAATATATACCTTCTTAATTCCCAGCCCTTACTCGTATTAAGAACGCCCTCATCAATTACTGTACAGATTTCTCCTCCTGGAACAGTACAATCGATCATTTTTTGCATAAATAGATATTGTCCTTTTGTTGTACTTATTTGAAACTGCTCTTTATCACTTTTTGATAAAGAATCCCCTTCCGCTGTTCCAAAAGGCGGATTTGTCATAATCAAATTACAATCCGGCTTTGTTACACTCCAATTAACTGCTTTAGCTGAAAGGCTGTCCTCATGGACAATGTGTGTATGTCCATCACTTGCAATTATCATATTCATTTTTGCAGATGCAGCAACCCCTCTATTAGCATCTGAACCATAAAAGATATCTTCCTTTATCCTTTTCACGCATTGGTCATAGCTTTCTTTTGTAATATCTCGATTTTTCAATTTCACTTGTAGTTTGCTTAAAGCTTCTTGCATTAAATAAACCAAAAATCCCCCTGTTCCACAAGCCGGGTCCAACACTTTCAATTTACTTCCCATTATCACTGAGTTAATTATTTTATCTTCTCCAATCAAACAAGTCATAACCTGGACTAATTCTCTCGGCGTAAAATATTGCCCCAGTTTTTTACCTTTTAATGTAGCTCTGACATAATATTCGAAAGCAGCACCCTTTGAATCAACACTACAATCACAAAAAGAAACCGATGCTAAGTCTTTAACTAAACCTAAGAATGTTTTTGGATTTTCTAATCTTAATGGCTCTGTGAGAACTTCCCCATAAGATGTATCAGTAACTATTTGACTAATCATGCTTTTTATCGCATTTTTTACCTGATCAGCATTTTGTATTGGATATTCCGCCAATTCATAAAATTTATATGAATAAGGTAACGAAAAACTCTCGTCAAGATCATTTTTTTCTTCTAATAGTTTTAAGAATAAAAGTTTTGAAAAATCCGCAAAGGCATAATCCTCATCTTTTTCTATTTTTCGAATAGTATTATGACCCCTCGCAAATAATGCATTTAATTGGCGCAATGGAAGGCCATGTCTATATGGTAATGACTCATCATTCGAAATATTTATTATCACTTCATCAGGCTTAATTCTTAATGTTTTTACAACTTTTTCAATTTGTGACCGACTTGGTACTTTATCTGACCTTTTTCCGTTCCATATTATTCTTTGTTTATTCTTAGTATTAAAACACTGTATATCTTTTCCATTTGTAACGACTACAAAAGGAACTTTTATTTCTTTTGATCTGGCATACAAAATAGCCTGATCTCTATCTTTTTTCGTTAAATTTTTCCCCAGTCTTTTAGCTTCAATCAAAAAAAATGGTGTTTTTTTACCCAACGTCACCAATATATCAACATATCCTTTTGTATATCTATCAGTTGTTGATACAGCAGTCTCAAAATCAAAATCTTGCTCGATATTATATCCTCTTCTTTTCATGTATGGTAAAATCTTTTTTATGACAGTTTCAGTTTCCGTATTAATGCTACCCATATTCCTAACCCTCCTATAAATGCCTTCTTACTAGCCGTTTTCTTCGTCAGTAGCACCGACTTGATAGTTACTGTCTTTAAGCTCTTGCATTTAAAGAACGCATTGTTGCTGATCTTCTTTATGTTCGCTCCGACAGTTACTTTCGTAAGCTTCTTGCTGCCGTTGAAAGCCTTTGTTCCGATCGATGTCACTTTATAGGTAACACCCTTTACTTTGATCACTGCCGGTATTGTCACGCTCTTTGCATTCTTGTTTGTCCCAACAAGACTTACCTCTGCACCTGCTTTTATAACCTTGTACTGGCAGCCTGCTACGGTGTATTTTGTGCCTGCTTTTGGATAAAACAGCTTCTTTGTGGTAATCACTCTTTTCTTGCCGCATCTGCTGCAGGTATAGGTGATCTGGCCAGCCGCTGTATAGGTAGATTTTCTGGTCACCTTACCTTTACCCCATGTATGTCCAAGTGCATCCGTTTCTTTGCCTGTTTTCAAAAGCTCTCCACAGTCTTTGCAGTAAGTATTCCCTGTATATCCTGCTTTTGTGCAGGTAGCAGCCTTTTTATCACGAACTTCCTTGTTCTGGTGTCCTGTTGCTGGGATTTCTTCTGTTTTAGTTTCCCGGCATACCGCACAAGTATACGTTTTGCTTCCTTTTTCAGTACATGTAGGGTCTTTTGATACTACACCATTATCCCATGTATGGTCTGTCTTCTCTATTTTCTTTCCGGTAAAAATCATATTTCCACAGTCAGTACAATAGGTGTCTCCGGTATATCCCTCTTCGATACAAGTTGCTTTTTTTGTCCCCCGTACTTCGGTATGCTGATGCCCTGTGGCTTTTATCGTTTCTTTCTTTTCATCCCCACAGTTCTTGCAGACAGAGGTTGTATAACCGTCTTCCGTACAAGTCGCATCCTTATGGTCTTTTACTTTATAATCATGTCCTGTGGCTTCGATATCGGCTGTCTTTGTTGCTTTACATACCTTACAGGTATAAGTGCGGATACCCTTTTCGGTACAGCTAGGTTTTGTTGTTACCTGTCCTTCATCCCATGTATGCTCTAACATAGCGATGGTTTCTGTTCTGGTATCCCCACAGGTCTTACAGGTATATGTCTTTACTCCGGTATGGTCGCAGGAGGCTTTTGTCGTAATCTTGCCATCGTCCCAGTTATGTCCGGTAGCTGCGATTGGCTCTGTTCTTGTCGCACCACAGGCTGTACAGGTGTAAGTTGTCACTCCATCTTTGGTACAGGTTGCTTTCGTTGTTGTCTTACCGGCATCCCATGTATGCCCTGTGGCTGCAATATCTTCGGTCTTTGTATAGTTACAGTTTTCTTCGGTACAATGATAGGTCTTAACACCAGTATCCTCACAGGATGGCTTCTTTGTGACCTCTCCCTCATCTAATGTATGAGTATGGCTCTTTCCACAGCCATCTCTCTGACAGGTAGCCGTTCCATCGCCGTTATCTTTCCAGTCGTGTCCTAATGCCGGACGGGTTTCATCATATACCCATCTTCTGCGTCCACAGTCCGCACAGGTCGCAACAACCATTCCTGCTTTTGTACAGGTAGGGTCCTTCTTCTCACTCTCTTTATCCGAGAAAATGGTGAAATTATGCTCTTTGGTTTTTCCACAGACCGTACACAGACAAACAGAGGTATTTGTCCCTGTTTTCTTATACGTCCACTTGTGGCCGCCTTTTACAACATCATCGTAAGTATCCCCACAGATGGAACAGGTGTGACGGGTAACACCATCGGTTGTACAGGAAGCTTCACTGATTACCTCTGTATCCCACTTATGTTCATGTGTCTGCCCACATCTCTGGCAGGTAACGGTTCCATCGTCATTTTTCTTCCAGTCATGACCTAACGCTGGATGGTCTTTATCCTCCTGGTCTACGGTATCCTCACAGCGGCTGCAGGTATAATGGTTGATCGCCGGAGTCGTACAGGTAGCAGGATCGGTACCAACAAGCTGATAATCATGTCCAAGCGATTTCACTGCTACTGTTTTTGTGTCTCCGCAATCCGTACAGGTAAAGAGTTTCTTTCCGGCATCATTGCAGGTTGGCTCCACGCTGTATTTCCCCTCATCCCATGTATGGGTATGGGTGGTCTTGCAGCGGATACAGGTCTTGGAGTTTTTATCCGAAGAAGTTCTCCAGTTATGCCCTAATGCTTCACCGGAAGTCTCGTCTTTTTTGTCGTGGCAGCGGCTACATTCTTTATGGACAGTTTTTGGGGTAGTACAGGTTGCATCATCGGTACTTACAGTCTCATATTTATGTCCAAGTGCTTTAAGTATCGTGGTCTTTGTCTGACCGCAGACGGTACAGGTATATTCTGTTTTTCCTGTATCTGTACAGGTAGCAGCAACCGTTCCAGTTTTCTTCCAGATATGCGTATGGGTCTCTCCACAGCCGTCTCTCTGGCAGGTAGCTGTTCCGTCACCGTTGTCTTTCCAGTCATGCCCGAGGGCGGGAGCGGTTTCTTCTTTTTTTGTGTAATATATATTGTCACAAGCCTCTTTGGTATTGTCGCTATCATGCCGTGAACAAACAAATAAAGTTATTTCAGGCTGAGTACAGGTAGCTTCCTGTATTACCTTGTCCTTTACAAAGTCATGTCCAATAGGGTCTTCCAGATACTCCCACCGATATGCACCACACTTTGTACAACGATAGTTTGCTGTAAGGGGAACTGAGCAGGTTGGTTTCCCTCTAGAAATTGCGATATCTCCAATAGACCCCGTTACCCATGTATGTTCTCCATTGCAAGAAGAATGTTTATTTAAATAGCCAATGTCTTGTATATGATATGTTGTCTTATCATCTTTATAAGCATTATCTATTTCTTTTACTTTAACTTTCATCCAGTCATTTCCCGATAAGAAAGAAGAATATTTTAAAGAAAGGCTATCATCACTTAATGGAAGACAATTTGTCGGGTCTGTATAGTACCATTCATCGTCTATTTTTACAATATTCCAAGCATGGCGGTCATTATATAGCTCTCCGGCTTCATCAAGAATGTCCAGTCCGACATATCTTCCCATGTAATTGCATAACTTTGTCATGCCGGCACATACTGCCTGCCGTTCCACCATCGCATACATACCAGACTGATTTTTTGCATAATCCAAGTTGTATTTGATGTTCTTCCGGTTTCCAATCCACTTACAGACCGCATACGCCTTATCATAATCCGACTTTCCAGCCACATCCATGTCTTTTACGGCATTTTGTACGCCGGTTTCGTATTTTTGGAAGAAATCCTTATCGAACCTATATTGAACACAAATAGAAACTGTACAAGTATATCCATTATCTATTTTCTTTAGATCATTAACTAAAAGGCGAAAATCTCTTAAATTCTCATATCCACTGGAACGAGAATATGAAAAAGATAGAAGCTCATGTTTTGAAATATTGTTACCAAACATTACCCAATTTAGAGCAGTTTTTTCTACATCCTGAGTAAGGCTATTGCTATGGGCATGATTCCATTCGATTTCTTTATCTGTTTTTATCTTGATAGGAATTTTTCCCGTAAAACAGTCAATCTTTCTATCTCCAACAAGATCTACCGCATAGCGTGTAAGATTATTAACAGCATCATTATAAGAATTGTAATCCTCCTCTTCAAAAGTATACTCTGCATAAGGGTCTCCTTCCCATGTCGTACTGGTTTCTGTTTGCACCGTATCCCACTTTACGATACTCTCATCCGTATCCTTTAGTTCCATTGCATGTGCTTTTGTTGGTAAGATAATACCAATAAACAGTACCAACAATGGAATCAACCATCGTTTTTTCCTCATCCTCATAAATTAATCCTCCTTATTTGTACTTACAATAATAATATACCACAAGCTTTCGTCTAGTCGCCATAAAATAACGACTGCTATCCTCCTTTCAAAAATATTTCCATTCATATATAGTATATCAGAAATCTCGTGTATTCGATTTTTCTGTATAAATATTTTTTATCTAACTTCTTTAGAGTGTTGGACAGGTCTTATAAAAAAGTTCCACAGAAAAATCGAGGGATTTCAAATTCTGACATACTATATATAAGAAAGTTAGTGCGAATCGGAAGCAACGCAAGAATCCCGGGAGATTCGCACTACAAAAATAAAAAATATTGTTCTTGCTTTTCTAAAAAATAGAAATGGTAAAGATTGCAATACCTAATTTTTGCATAAACTTTCTAAATAAAACAGAGAAATCGCTACCAATTTTATGCGATTTCGCTGTCACATCCCTTGCAGATGCGTGGATTAAAATGTCAAAACCAATCATTGCAAAAAAACCTTTTTGTCGCATCCTTCGTGGGTGCGTGGATTAAAATACGAGGTAAGTATATCATGGATAACGTAAAAGTACGTCGCACCTCTCACGGGTGTGTGGATTAAAATCGTTGAACTCATTTCAGAAAAAATAATTTCTTCTTTGGGTCGCACCCTTTTATGGGTGCGGGGATTAAAATTAGCACAAAATAGAGGATAGCAATTCCAGATTCTGGTCGCATCCCTTACGGGTGCGTGGATTAAAACAAACCGGCTATATCTCAGACTGACTATATTTGAGTCGCATCCCTCGCGGATGCGTGGATTAAAATGCTTGATTTCCCAGTATTATAATATTCTAATAAGTCGCATCCCTCGCGGTGCGTGGATTAAAATATGTAGGCTAATACGCTCAGCGCGAACGTCGCATCCTTCGTGGGTGCGTGGATTAAAATATGTTATCACCTTATCCTTTCTTGGAGATATTCACGTCCTTTGAGGATGCGTGGATTAAAACAGCGCAAGAATCCCGGGATATTCGCACTGCGAAGATAAAGGATATTGTTCTTACTTTTCTAAAAAAATAGAAATGGTAAAGATTGCAATACCTAATTTTTGCATAAACTTTCTAAATAAAACAGTAAAATCGCTATCAATTTTACGCGATTTCGCTGTCGCATCCTTCGTGGGTGCGTGGATTAAAATATCGATTGCCCACCACAGTTAGGAACACTTCTTAGTCGCATCCCTCGCGGATGCGTGGATTAAAATATGTCATGTAGATGCAATCGCACTACTTGGATTAAAACTGGGAGAATAACGTAGTTGCAAATGTTATGCTCGGGCGTACCCTCGTAGGTGTGTGAATTAAAATTACACGAACTACTATCGTGACATCAATGCCTATCATCGCATCCTCCGCGGATGCGTGGATTAAAATGTGAAAGGAAATGGTAGTATGATGTTGCTCGCCGTAACTCTTTAAAAGTTGATAAAGTCGCACCCTTTATGGTGCGTGGATTAAAATGGATTGGAAATAGGCGGATTTTATGATTTTACTCGCATCCTTCGTAGATATGTGAAGCTACTACACTTTACCGAAAATTTTATCGAAGTGTAGTAGCTTCCTAATAACCCCGCAATATAGTTATGTTACAAAAAACTTATACAGAAAAACCAGTCAATCTGAAATTCTGACATACTATATATGAGAAAGTTGGTGCGAATCGGAAGCAACGCAAGAATCCCGGGAGATTCGCACTACAAAAACAAAAAATATTGTTCTTGCTTTTCTAAAAAAATAGAAATGGTAAAGATTGCAATACCTAATTTTTGCATAAACTTTCTAAATAAAACAGCGAAATCGCTATCAATTTTATGTGATTTCGCTGTCGCACCCCTCACGGGTGCGTGGATTAAAATGGACCCATCTGACTTCAGGATTGGACAAGAAAAAAAGTCGCACCCTTTATGGTGCGTGGATTAAAACGATATGATATATATACGCAAAATGAATTATGCGTGTAGTCGCACCCCACGGGTGCGTGGATTAAAATAGACCAGTCCCTAAAACCATTGCTTTCTAATTGCAGTCGCACCCTTCGTGGGTGCGTGGATTAAAACATGCAATATCCTTCACCTCTCACACCCTCTGCAAGTCGCACCCTTCACGGGTGCGTGGATTAAAATTCCTATCGTTACATTGTTTCCAGAGGTATCAATGTCGCACCCCTCACGGGTGCGTGGATTAAAATGCAAGAAAGGAACGTACATAATGAGAAATGAAGACGGTCGCATCCTCCTCGGATGCGTGGAGATGGCGGATCAAATTGCTTGTGCAGCCGCATCCCTTGTAGATGTGTGGAGCTGCTATACTACCGAAAATCTTACCGAAGTGTAGCAGGTTCCTAATAACACAGCAATACAGGAATGCATGGATTAAAGCGAACGCTATGCCAATAAGAATTTAAAGTATCGTATCCTTTGACTCTGAGGGTGCGTGGATTAAAAAGAGGTACTAAAAAATGCGGGCAGACAACATCTTGTCCTACGATGGTCCGTGGATTAAAATGGTAGGCCAGTTTTGATGCTTGTGAATGAAGATAGTCGCATCCTATATGGGTGCGTGGATTAAAATTACCTTTTTTATATTGGGACAAGTCTTGCAAAAATCGTCGCACCCTTCACGCCTTCACGGGTGCGTGGATTAAAATACGGATTTATTGCCATTATCCCGGCGTAAAATAGTCGCACCCCCTCGCGGATGCGTGGATTAAAACATAATGATATTTCTCCTCTGGCTCTTGATAATTGTCGCATCCCTTGTGGATGCGTGGATTAAAATGATTTTAGATCGAAGGAGGATATATCATGGACAAGTCGCATCCCTCGCGGATGTGTGGATTAAAATGTTCCAGCATTTTTCTGGAAGGAGGTAGCCTATGTCGCACCCTTCGTGGGTGCGTGGATTAAAATGTGAAAGGAAATGGTAGTATGGTGTTGCCCGCCGTCAACTCTTTAAAAGTTGATAAAGTCGCACCCTTTATGGTGCGTGGATTAAAATCGTAGACATGCAGTACCCCCTTTTTCTATGTCGCATCCCTTGTGGTGTGTGGATTAAAGCAAGTTATCGAAAAAACACCTGAAAAAATGTCGCACTAAACAACATTAAAACACACCATAAAGGAATGGAGGAAATCTGATGATAAATTCCAATAAACGTAAATTATGTTTGAGTGGATGGTTAAAAAATAACTATCATTCTTCCTATAAATCTCCAGTTAAGCTACATTTTTTATTATTTTACGAATCTTTTTCTAAAATAAATGGAGAAAAAGCAGATTTTACTTATCTAAAAGGATATAATGTTTTTCTTTCTTCTTTTTCTTTAACATTTTTTGTCCTCTGCATCTCCCTCTTTTTAAATATGTTTAAAAATATTTTATCATTCAAAGAAGAATCCATATATTTATAAGAAAAAGCCGGAGACTCCGGCTTTACTTAGACAACAAAAAACACCTATACAACAATGTGTATAAGTGTTTTTCAACCACAATCTTCACTAGTGAACTACTCTGACTTACACTTCGTGTAGAAGTCAGAGCTTCTTGCTTCATCGACCCCGGTTATTATCACACCCATTGGCAGTTTTCCCAAAATCTCCACAAGCGTTAAGTTCGGCGTGTTCCACCCCTACATATGTTTATGTCTTAGGCTGTGAGTGATCTAAGGCCTTCTTTTTTGATATTCTTTGCTGCATTTACATCTCTATCGATATGGATCTTTCCACAGTTTGGGCAGTCCCAATGCCTGATAGACAGATTCTTTACCAGCGGGTTTTTAAAACCACAATGGCTGCATAACTGGCTGGATGGAAAGAAACGGCCGACTTTTATCAGCTGGCCACCCCTGTCTCTTAGCTTGTAATCAAGCATGGTTAAGAACATCCCGTATCCATTATCCAGAGTGGCTTTTCCATTCCCAAATCCACGGTTTGCCATCGCTTTCATGTTAAGGTCTTCCACACAGACAAAAGAATACTGATTGGCTATCTCTGTAGACTTCTTCTGCAGGAAATCCTTCCGTTGGTTTGCGATGTGTCTGTGAATCTTTGCAGTACGTTTTTGCTGTTTATTATAATTCTTGCTGCCGATGGTCTTATGTCTTAACTTCCGCTGTGCTTTTGCAAGTTTGTCTGCAGACTGTCGGAAATAATGCGGCATACCGCAGGTATCTCCTTCACTGGAGACATACAGTCCATCGGATTTGTAATCCAGCCCGATCGTTGTTTCTTTTGTAACAACTGCAGGAGAAATGGATTCCTCATATGCAAACAGGATGGACACCTGATAGCTGTCATCCCGATTCTGTGTTACCGTTGCAGATTTGAGCTTCCAATCTTCCTTTGGTCTGTGGTGTATCTTTGCCTTTACCCAGCCGAGCTTTGGCAGCTTAATAGAGTTATCACTGATCTCGATGTTCCCGTTTGTGATATTTGTTGTATAAGATCTTTTCGCTTTATGCTTACATTTATACTTGGGAAATCTACTGAGGTGTTTAAAAAAGCGGTCATATCCATCTTCCAGATGGTAGATGGCATTGGTTAAAGCGAATTTATCCACTTCTTTTAGGAAAGGATACTTCTTTTTGAGATGCTGGTTACAGTATGTATTTGCCTTTGTTTTAGATAAATGCTTCTCTCCATTCTCATGGCGTTCCTTCTGTACATCTAGCATCTGGTTATACACAAAACGGCAGCAGCCAAACGTCTTCTGGCACTGGATATTCTGTTTTTCGTTTGGGTATATCGTATATACCAACGCCTTGTTTGCCATTAGTCCATCTCCTTTATTAATAATACTTATAGTGGTGCTAACCCCTGCCTACTTCATTGAGGAAGGGGAATGCGCACCTTAGTATTGTTCAACATCGGTAAATACTGCTTCCTTACGGATCTTATCTCCTTCGGTATGATTTCCCTTTTTGTTATTTTTTTAAAGAAAAATATCCTGGGTTATCTGCTATATCAATATGAGCCATGCTAGAATCAATCTTTTCACGGTCATAAGTTGTTCCATTCTGCCCTAAAATAGAGATTGCTTTATAGAACATCTTATCATCCAAGAATGGTCTTTGTATGAATCCAGTGCCAGTTTTCTGCCATTGTGCATATAATGTAACCTCGGGTTCCATATTTGGATACTGTGCTTCATCCAGATAAGACGGTTTCATTGCATATCTGTCTGTAGCCCATCCGGTAAAGAGATAACCTGCTCTTTGAAATACATTTTTTGTTAGTTTCACGGCAGTTTCCCCTTTGGCACTCTGTGCTGCCATTGTACCTGTTCCACCATTGCTGTCATAAGTGATCACATAATTATCGATCTGCCAAACCGCATACAAAGTAACATTTGTACCAGTATTAATAGTGGAATAGGTATCTCCTGGATAATAAAATTTTCCTGTACCATCCCGGCTTGTATTCCATCCGATAAAAGTATGGTTGGTGTAAACGGGTTCTACGGAGTTTATTACTAGATTATGGTCTCCAAACTGCTTGCGGTCAGGATAATCTTTTTGTGATACGGACTCCAGTTTCCACCACTGGGCGTAGGAATGGTTTGCATTATATTGCTGAACCCAAGTACCATTTGTAGTACCTGCACTTTTCACATCCAGACATTGTCCAGTTGATTTATTATAAACTGATACATTTCCATTTCCTTCATCTTTAAGATACCAAAGGTAATCCGCAACACCTTCTTCCTGACTCCATAACTCCAGATCCACATTCGTCTGGTTATGAGACGGATCACTCTTTAATCCTAATGCTAATCCATTACGATTGCTGATAATGTAGTAATATTGCGTATGTTCATATCTTTCAAATATCCATTCAGTCTGTATATAATCTGCACCTGAATAAATAACTGTAGCTGGTCCGGAGTGCCTTTCATCATCAAGCTTGGCTACATGCATATACATATTTGTACCACAGCCGGATTTCATATGGTAGACTCCATTCGGTATGATCTTACATCCATTTAATTCGGTTCGTTTATCGTCATCGTATTTACCGCCTTGTAGGTCATAGGTTACATTATGCTTATATGCCACCCATTTGGCTGTAACCCATTGATCTCCTTGGCATAGAGTTATGTTAGGGTTTGAGGAGTCTAATTTCCTTCCATCATCATAATACCAGCCCTCTAAATAATATCCATTTTTTGTTACTGTTGGCACTCTTCCTATGCCACCGCCACAGGCTCTGGTATACACAGCATTACCACCTATATTTTTACTCTCATTGAGATTAGTGATTGTTCCACCATTAGTTTTGTACGTAAAATTATATGTATTCTGTCCAAAACTTACATATTTAGTAGCCCAATGAAATTTACCATCGCCAGCTCCAGTTAGCATTCCTGTATTCGATAAGTTAATCTGAACTGTTAAAGTAACCCAGTGATTAGATGCTGCATGTCCAGAGTTCGTATTAGCTATTCCGTTAGAAAAAATAATAAATCGTCCACCAGATTGATCATTAACTTCTCCGCTTGCTCTCCATGATTTGTCGTCAGCTTGGTATCGGTTTATGTATTTGTGAGCTGGCTGTATATAACTAATATTAAAAGTGACAATAGAATAACCGTTATCGTCGTCTAATGATGTCTTACATATTATCCTATCTTTTTTTGTAATATGCCCACCGCCATTTTTTTCTATACCAACTTGTAGACCGCCACTAGAATATTGATCTGCCCATACATAAACAGAACGGGATTTATTTTTAAACAGTGATCTGTATTCTCCATCGGTTTCTAATTTATCGTTTCCACCAGCATATTCAAACCGAAGCTGCATTTCACTACCAGCTACATTGATTTTAGCTGCCCCCGTATGATGATAGTTTGTACCACCTGCAAAAGCAATATTATAAAGTAAAAACCCAGTTAATACAGAAATTACTAATCCTATAGTAATATATTTTATTCTCTTTTTTTTGTTAAAATTGCACCGGTCTCTCACAAAATGTCTGGTTTCCTTTTTCGCATCCATAAATCTCACACTCCTTGTATTCTTTTTTAACTTTTCCTAACTTTTTCCTGGCTTATCCCTTGCTTGTTTCACTGTTTTCTCCTTTCCTTTTCAAAACCCTTGTTTTGTGTTCTGTTTTTTGCATAAAACAGGTCCTGCTCGTTTTTGCCTCATTCTCATAAGAATCCCCTTTCTTCTATTTTTCTTCTCTAATATGTAAAATCATATTGTAGAAAAACCTTTTGTAAATAGTATGACAGATTAGAAAAGCTTTCGGACAGAATGATTTTTTGCAATAAAAAAAGAACCCATACCATCCAGCATGAGTCCTTTAAAAAGAATCGAATTCTTTTTCCTTATTTTACTTTCAGTCCTTTGAAAATCTTCACATAAACTTTCTTCATTTTCTTCGGTACCTTGATAACCATCTTCTTACCAACGCCCTTAAACGCTCTCTTACTAGCCGTTTTCTTCGTCAGCAGCACCGACTTGATAGTTACTGTCTTTAAGCTCTTGCATTTAAAGAACGCATTGTTGCTGATCTTCTTTATATTGATGCCGATAGTTACCTTCGTAAGCTTCTTATTGCCGTTAAAAGCCTTTGCTCCAATCGATGTTACTTTATAGGTAACTCCATTTACCTTGATGACCGCTGGTATCGTCACACGCTTCGCTTTCTTGTTTGCCTTGATAAGGCTTACTTCTGCCCCAGCTTTCGTGACTTTGTACTGGCAGCCTGCTACGGTGTATTTTGTACCTGCCTTTGGATAAGCGAGCTTTTCAAGGGTTTCCGCCTTTTGCTCACCACATCTATTACAGGTGTAAATGATCTGTCCATCTTCTGTATAAGATGGTTCTACCCTTTTTGTTTCTTTCCACTGATGTCCTAATACATCTACTGTTTCACCCTTTTTCAGAAGTTCTTCACAGTCTTTGCAGTACGTATCACCAGTATATCCGTTTTCTGTACAGGATGCATCCTTTTTATTACGGATCTCGGTATGCAGATGCCCTGTCGCTTTTATTGCTTCTGTCCTTGTTGCTTTGCAGACACTACAAGTATAGGTTCTTACTCCCGGTTTGGTACAGGTAGGAGCTGTTGTTACCTCTCCCTCATCCCAGGTATGCTCTGTCCTTGGAATGTCTTCTGTTTTTGTTGCTCCGCATTTATGGCAGGTATAGGTCTTTACGCCCGTCTCTTTGCAGTCGGCTTCCTTGGTAACGTTTCCCTCATCCCAGGTATGTGCTAATTTCGCGATCACTTCTCCGGAAGAGATTTTTTCTCCGCAGTCCTTACAATACATATCTCCAGTATATCCGGCTTTCATACAAGTTGCTTCTTTTGCATTTTTGATCTCGGTATGCAGATGTCCGGCTGCAGGGATTTCTTCCCGCTTTTCGTTTCTGCATTTTTTACAGATAAAGAGCGTGTATCCTGCTTTAGTACATGTTGCATCTTTATGCTCTTTTACTTCATAATCGTGGTCTTTCTTCGGAATGCTCTTACCATCAGAAAGCTTCTCCCCACAGTCTGTACAATAGATATCACCTGTATAACCTTCTTTTGTACAGGTGGCTTCTTTTACATTGCGGACTTCCGTATGCTGGTGTCCAGTCGCAGGAATCTCTTCTATCTTTGTTTTCTGACAGACTGTACAGGTATAGGTTTTTATGCCCGGTGTAATACAGGATGGTTTGGTAGTTACCTTACCGTTATCCCAGATATGGTCTGTCATTGGGATTACTTCTGTTTTAGTCTCACTGCAGTTGTTACAAGTATAGGTCTTTACTCCAGTGTTCTTACAGGTAGCTTCGGTAGTCACTTTCCCTTCATCCCAGTCGTGTGCTTTTTTGGCAGTCGGTTCTCCGGAGGAGAGTTTTTCCCCACAGTCCGTACAATAGGTATCCCCGGTGTAGCCCTCTTCTTTGCAGGTGGCTTCTTTTACATTGCGGACTTCCGTATGCTGGTGTCCAGTCGCAGGAATCTCTTCTGTCTTTGTTTTCTGGCAGACCGAGCAGGTGTAGGTCTTTACGCCCGGTGTGGTACAGGTCGGTTTTGTTGTGATCGCCCCTTCGCCCCAAACATGTTCATGGGTATCGTTCCATTTAGCATAAAGGGTCATGCCATCTATCGCAGTACGGATTGTCAGGGATTCTATTCTCTTTTTATACTCTGGTTCAGTATACCATCCGGCAAAGCTACATCCCTCTTTTGTCATGTTCTGCGCAAACGGCAGGTAAGTAACCGAACTATTTGAAGAGAAAGAAGCTGTAAATGAAAAACTGTCATCCCATGTACTTCCGGAAGCATTTGTATACTTTCCACCCGGGAACTCCAGTGTCACTTTTGCGGTTGCTTTCTGCCACTGTGCATAGAGGATGGAAATAGCATCCGAGGTCCTTGCCCCGGCTTTATATGTTGTTCCACTGCCATCTTTTTCTGTGTTCCATCCCGTAAAAAGATAGCCTTTCTTTGTATATTTACAGGCTGGGATGGATATCTTTGTGCCTGCACTGGCAAAAACAGGGGCATTTGCGGTCTTTCCGTCAGAACCGTTGCCATCAAAATGAACAGCAACCGCATTATCACGGAAGATAACCTGTCTTCTCTTCCATGGAGAGACATTATTATCGGTATAATTTACCGAGGCAGGTGTTACATTTTCAGATACTACCGTTGGCATTAAGGCGGTATCGCTGGAATCTAAGCGGAGATTTAAATCAAATGCTTTTGCACCCACACTATTTACCGTATCCGGCAAGTTTATGTACATAAGGGATGTCATATCTGATAATGCACTATTACCGATCGTTGTAAGTCTGGTATTGTTCAGATCAAGCTTCTTCATGGCAGAGCAGCCATAAAACGCTTCGTTCCCAATCTCATTTAAATTTTCGGGCATTTTAACTGAAAGCAGGGCAGTATCTCCCTTGAATGCAGACGCAGGAAGGACAGTAAGAGAACTTCCGGAAAGATCTGCTTCTTTTAAGCTCCAGCAGTTATAAAATGCTTTTTCTCCAATCTTTGTGATATCGCAATCAGACAACCCATTGATCATCTCTAAATTCTTGCAGGCATAAAAAGCTTCTGTTCCAATAGAAGTCACTGTTTTTGGGACAGTAGCACTGATAAGCCCACGCATCCCACTAAAAATTTGATCTGGTATTGCAGCGATCGTTGCATTAGAAAGATTAATATCTTTTAATCTTACACAGCCATCAAAGGCAGTTGCTGACAGTTCACTGATCTTACACTGTTCAAGTCCTTTTATCTCTTCCAGGTTACTACACCCTGCAAAAGCATTATCTGCAATCTTTGTAACAGTGGACGGAAGTTTTATAGACTTTAACGAGGTACAGTTTTCGAAAGCCCGGACCGGAATCTCTGTAATCTCTGCATTAGACAAATCAATGCTCTCTAACGAGGAACAGTCCTTAAAAGCCAGGCTGTCAATCTTTTTCAGTCCTTTTCCACCGTCAGAGAAAGTGATGGTTTTCAGGTTAGAAGCGCCCCAGAATGCTCCATTTTCTATACGTTCAAGGTTATTTGAAAGCTTAATAGATGTGATCTCTTTATCATTAAAAAAAGCATTTTCACAGACACCCACAACAGGAATTCCATCAAAATCCGTCATTCGCGCATCAATATCTGTACTGTTTGAATAATCTGCATCATGTAAAACGATGCCCCATCTGTCCATTAATTCCCATTTATCATAATCAATATTTCCATAAGCATCATTTTTATCATATATCAGCCAATAATAAGCATTATTATTTTTTAAATATACTACATTTTTATTTACATTTGTCATCTGTCCAGCTTGACTATAAACACTTAAATCAGCATTCCCACCAGTAGGATCACAGCAGATCCATTTTTGGGAATCTTTATCGTATGAAAGAACGTAGGCATGACCAATATGATAATTATTCTTGTTTTCCCATGCTGTATCTACAGAAGGAATTCCTTCAATCTGTACCAGTCTCTCCATGATATCTCCAAACTGTTCACAGACACCTTTTTTCATTTCCCATGCTTTTTCTACAGTTAATCCTTTTCCTGATAAGGAAATATCATAGGTCATAATTTTCTTTACATATTTCGTCAGAGCCACAATCTTTTCATAATCCGTTTTGCAATCTTTTGTTGCCTCTTCTGCCGCTGCCTTCATTTCCTGATATGTAGAAGATGTCTTATCGACTTTTTCTGGAAGAAGGTGCTGTTTAGGATCTTTATATTTATTGATAAGTTCGTTTACTTTTTTAGTAGCAGTTAAAGCGGGAAAGTAGGTTTCGGGGCATATTCTGATATTAAGTTTTTGAGTTGTCTTATCCTTATAGTCGTATCCTACATTTTGTAAAAACATATAATCTGTTTCTAAATTATAATCATCCACCTGAAATGTTTCACCATCATATTCTACATTTCCTTTTAAATGATACCCCTTTGTTTCACTTGAAATTTTTAAATTAAAAAATTTTATTGATAATCCATTTTTCAATGTTTTAACTGTCTGAAACTTCTCACCATTAGGCAGTATAAAATACCCATCATCTTCCTGCTGTTGGGAAATCGTTATATTTGCCGCCTGTACTGGGTGGGATGCAAACAGACTGCATCCCATTGCGAGTGCCAATGCTGTGGCAATCCTATAAATCTTTTTTCTCATAAAATCTTCCTTTCTTGTTTTAATCTACAGCCGGTATCCTTTATGCAGAGGCTGAATGCCGGTATTTTTTTTCGGCAGGGCTTCACTTCCTGTCAGTGGGGGATACCGTTTCTCCGCCCACCACTGACGTTACACGAATTTTATAATTCATCCCACAACCTAAAGAGGTAGAGGAATTTTGTTTTTTATAAAGTCTGCCCTCCTTTCTTATATAGTATGACAGAAATCTTACTTATCTGATTTTTCTGTAGAAATATTTTTTATCTAACCTCTTTAGAAAGTCGGACAGATTTTATAAAAAGATTTTTTGTTAAAGCAGCTACACTTACACATAATGATAATAAAACCCAAGACATGAATTTTCTCCTTTCTTCTATCAGTAATGGCGGAAACCTTTTCTATTAATATGGAAAAGGACGGTTCGTAACCGCCCTTTTTTATTGCTCTTATTTTACTGGTTTCTTTCTCTTTTTCATCTGATAAATACCGACTCCGATAAACAATGCCATCGCTAAAATAATTGGAACAAATGTCTTCCAGTTATCAAAGGCACCTGTCATCGGTACGCTTGGGATTGCTTCGTTATCGACATCATATGTAACATCATAGAAGTAATATAACCCGTTTGTCTTATCATATTTCGCTTTTGTAGTGTCTGCCCGTTTATCTGCTGCCTCTTTTTGCGTAAGTGCGACAGGGAGAGTTACTTTGATTGGATCTTTTAATAGGCTGTGTCCATTGACTGTCTTTGTTTCTGTGATCTGATAATCTCCCGGGTCAAGGTCACTAAAAGTGATCTCTCCGTTAGCATCGGTTTCTTTTGTTGCAGTCAGTTCTGTACTTTTGTCAGCAAGGATCTTCTCAATCTTGAAGGTTACTCCCTTTAATTTATCTTTTTTATTGTTACCATATTTGATGATCTTTACGCTGGCAGGGTTGGTCCGGTTCTCAAAAGTTCCGGTAAATTCCTTATGGTCATAGTCTACAGTAAAGGAAACATACGGTGTGCCGTCTTTTTCTGTTCCAGATACTGCCCCGGAAAGCCCGGAAATCTTATCAAACTGATACCGGCTTTCTGAACCGGATTCTGTGATCTTATAATCACCCCAGTCAAGATCCTCGAATACTGTAGAAAGTTTAAGGTATTCTTTATTGCCTACTGTTACGATCTTGTCTTTTAAAGCTGACATATCTTTTGTGAATTTTACTGTCTTTTTATCGATATATTCTTTGTTGTGGATCGTAGTTCCATTTAAAGTAAAGGTAAAATCTATATTTCCATGGCGGAAATCTAAAGAATGTATCGGGATCAGTTTGGATACTGTCACAGAACCTTTTGGTACATCAAAGTGGTTCACCAGAGTCGTCTCTGTGTATTCTAATGCTGTGCCTTCTTCTTTTGTTATTGTCACATTGGATGTCAATCTGTAATCTGGAACTGTTTCTTCTGACCAGCTATATGTGATCTTATTCTTGCCATTATACTTTGGCAGGTTGACTGCTTTTACTGACCAGTTATTTTCTTTCGATAAAACAACATTTCCATCAGTGATGTTCATCTGTTTTGTTTTTCCGTTTTCCGTATACTCTAATGTTAACTTGTTGATCTGTGTCCCATTGGCAAGCAGATGTACCGTCACAGATTCTGGACGGTGTTTATAAAGGTTATTTTCATCATCCCATGATTTGCTGACCTGTGCGCTTGTGGCTTTTGCATACGTGTTTGTGATATCGGTATGGATGTAGGTATATTGTCCATTGCTGCTCGTAGTATTTTTTGTATCCGTCAACTCGTAATCTTTTGGTAAAGCCGAAGTATCCTCTTCCCAAGTATACACGTATTCCTGATCGGTATCATCGTATTTAGGTAACGCTTTATCTTCTGGGACTGTAAATGTCCAGTTATTTTCTGCATTAAGCTGAACATCTTTATAATCTTTTAATACCACACCATTTTGTAAGAGGTTTACAAAAATTTCTTTCGGTCTCTTCTGAAATACATTATCATTATCATCCCAGTATTTTGTTACAGATGGGATAACAAAGTTAGGACTTATATCTGTCCAGTTATAAAATGTTACGCAGTTTGCATCTCCATTTTTATAAAAGCCCATATCATATTCCCTTGTATCTGCTTTCCAGCTTACACCATTTGGTATTACTTCCGTATAATAATATTTACTCAGATCAATATTACTGTCAAATGCATACATCCAGCTCTGTTCAGCTGTCAGTTTGATCGTTTTATACAGGTTTTTCTTTTCCTTGTCTGTGTACATATTTATGGTCAGGGAAGCGGGACGGTCTTTTTCTTCTACATACCCTTTGTTATCTCTTTCTCCCCAGTCTTTGCGGATCGTTGGTGCCTTTACATCCGTAAAAGTAAAAGCAAAAGTATGGGTATTTTCTGAGAAATCATAAGCAGAACTAAGTGTATCTGGATTGATCTCTTTTAATTTATTTAATATGGTGTCTTTATCACTGTTAAGATAATCAAGGTTTGGGATATATGCTGTATTCTGTTTTGCGGTTGGATACAGGGCATAACCGGTTGGCGGCACTTCCTCTACCACTTTATATAGATATTTTGCATTCTTATCTACTGCATAATATCCTATCGGCAGCTTGTCTGTACCACTACGTCCGCCATCATCTTCATCCTTGCCGACACTGGTGATCATCTTAATAAGTTCGCCCTCTTTAATGATGGTGTCTCCATCATAGTTTTTCAAGTCTGTTGCAGCATAAACACCAAACTGAGCTTTTGGCAGACCAGATAATTCCGCATCTGCTGCATCTTTTTTATCTGCATCTATCTTTAAGATTGACAGAGAGATTGATTTCTGTGTATCTTCAACATCCGTCTCTACTACTGGATGTTCATCTACAGTAGGTTCCAATTTTAAGGTCGCTGGGTCTACAACATCTACCGTCACTTCCAACTCACCTTTGTTTGTGTACTGATAATAATCAGAATCCGGATTTAACGTGATCGTTATCTTTAATGGACCGGAACGGTTGGACTGCCCTTTAAAATAAGGATATTCTGGTGTGATCGATGCAATATCGTCTTCTGTAAGATCAATGCTTTCCGCTTGTCCGTCACTGTAACATAAGGCATAGTTAAAGCTGTCTACAGTAAACTTCCTTGCTTCCAGGGTATCCGGGTCATCTGTATCCGGGTCGGCATAAAGATATTTTGCCTGTTTCGGTGTGACATAGATGCCTGTCGGCGTGGATTCTATCTGCGGGATCTTTTGATCAGTGTCACCGGTATATACCTTTTTTAACAGTCCCGAGTTGGCAAACATCTCGCTGGTCACGTTCAGCCGTCCAGTCGTCCAGTTGGAAAGGTCAAGTTCTTTTAAGGCTGTATCATAAGCAAACATACTGTCTGCATAGATCATGTTCGATGTATCAACATTAAAGAAAATGGCATCTGTCAGATACTGGCATTTATAAAACATCTTTGAAGATATCTTATTAAATTTGATCTCCTGTCCGTTTCTCTGTGTGGATACATAAAAAGTATCAGCGTTTTCTGGGTCTTCCCATAAAACAACGGTACTGTTTGCATCAGCGGTCGTTGGATTGTCTTTTGTTCCAACCCTGTCAGCGGATACATCGTATACATACTCTGCATCTGCCGGGGCTTTTTCGTATGTAAAGATTACTTTTTCCGCATTGATGATGTATGGGTTTAACTGTTCCCCTGTACAAAGGAAGTAATCACCATGGCTCGCTTCTTCGGTAAAGTCTGTGTCCTCTGGCTGCCAGTCTCCTATATCAAGATCTTTTGGTCCTTTTTCCCATGTCAGGTTGATCTCATGGATCTCTGTATCAAGGTCAAACCCTTCTGGTGCTTTTGTTTCTTTAATATAATACTTGCCCATAAAGAAGTCGTTTGTGTAATCTACTTTATTATTGATAAAAGTCGCGATTCCATCTTTATCTGTTGTCGCATCCATGATCTTTTCATCTTTATGCCAGATAAGTACTCCTTTATCATCCTTAATATCTTCTCCGGCATATAAAGTATATACTGCCCCTTCAATGCCAGAGGTCTTCGTCTCGAAACCGGTCGTTGTGTTGACGAAATCAGATAAAACTTCTCCACTCTTGTTGATCCGGATCTTTCCAAAGATAGGTGAATCACGGAAAACAAGTATCGAACTGTCGGCATTATTTTTATTTTCCCGGTAGACAAGGTCGCCATTTGCATCTTTGGCTACATGATCCTCATCGATCACGATCTCTTTTTCCTGGCACTTAAATTTATCATCTGTAGAATCGATACCTGTATCATATTCACTAGGAAGATATCCTTCTGGTGCTTCCGTTTCCCGGATAATGTATGTGCCGTATGTAAGCCCTGTCACTGTAGTCTGTCCTAAAACAGAACCGTCTGTCCCATCGCCAGTATAATATTTCCCGATCTCTTTTAACTCATCCCCTTCTTTTTTATATAAGGTGAATCCTGCATTTTTTAATGGAATACCTGAGAAAGTGGAGGTCTTTGAGATCGTGAGTTTTACAGGAAGCTCCTTGTCGGTAAATACACCTTCATCGCCAAGTTTCACGATGTGATCCTTTTGTTCTGCTGATAACGTGCCATCATTAAGGAAAACATTCATATCATCCGCATCGACGATAACATCTTTTGCTTCCACAATGAACACAGCATCTGTATTGGTTTCTTCATTTAATCTTTCATGCAGATCGGAACCGTCTGTCTGTTCTAAAGTATAGATCCCTTTCAGCAGCCATGGGATTGTGATCATGCCATTTTTATCAGCCTGGCAGATCACATCGTTTCCGTCTGGATCTTTTAAATAGGTATCATCATTTTTACGTACTTTAAATACCGCATCTGATTCAGCTGAAGAGTTTCCTTTTCCATCTGTGACTTTCTTTTTTGTGAACTGTGCGATCGCATACTTTGCTTTCTCTAAGTTTTCTAAAGAAACGTCCCACTCTGTAGAGTCCTCATTTTTCTTAGAATCGACATCTTTTGAGAACAACGGTCCGCTTAGGTAGTATCCATCAATTCCCGCTGTCTGAACAATCACATATCCATCTTTTCCGATCGGGGAATGGATTGTGCCATCGGCATCTTTAATCTGGTCAATGTCTGCGGATGCTTTACCATTTTTATCGGTCCGCATTGTTGCAAGAAGTGCATCTTTATATTTTTCTACAAACTGAACCCTCTGCGCCTGTTTCCAGATCTTTCCTTCCGTTTTTAACTTTGCAAGGTCATCACTGCTGATAGCTGAAACATTAAGTACGGAGAACTCGGCATCCAGTTCAGCTTCTTTTTTATCATACTCGTACTTTCCTTTATCCTGATTGAACGGTACTTTTTCTTTTTCAAGGAAGATGCGGTCACCGTTATAGCTATTGTTAATTGTAAATTCAAAGATTTTTGGCTCTGGTTTTGGTGTGAGATCTTCTGCGGTAACTTCAAATTCTTTATCTTCCATCAATTTATATGATACGGTTCCCTCTAACTGTTTTAAGATATAGGTACCAGGGGTTTTGATCCCTTTCTGGCTTCGTCCATATCCATTTTCATCAGTGGTAAATGTATCTGTCACAGCATTTCCGTCTATATCATAAACACAGAATTTTGCGCCTGCTTCCGGATGAAATACCTTTGCGCCGCTTTTTTCTGTTTTACTGGTTGTCTTATGTACGGCTACCATACCAAGAACTAAAGCTTCATCAACAGTTTCTCCACTTTCTGGTGTTTTACCGATCACGATATTTCGACCGGAGTATTCCTTTTTATCCGTTTTTATATCGGAATCATCTGTAACATGTACGGTAAAAGGTCCTACTGTTGTTTCATTATCAGGAAGTCCCTCACTTGTCATAGTCAGGGTATAGTATCCATATGGGATATCCTCCCAAACAGCGGAACCGTCATCTCCTGTTGTTTTTGTCACCCCTTTTACATATGGATTATCCGAAACAAATGAAGAGGACGCTTTTAAAGTAAAATCGATCCCTTTTTCTGGTAATACACCAGATTCTGAGGAAAGGTCTTTCAAATATTTGATCAGTGTTAATGTTCCCTTTTTAGGCGTTTCTGTCGAGGTAAAGGAAGTGATTGTCTGATTATCTTTGTCCTTTGCAACCAGTGTCTTCCCTCCTTCATCAACGAGAGTGAATTTATATGTTGCAGGATCTTTCTCAAAGCCATCCGGCGCTTTTGTTTCTCTTACCCAATATGTACCGATATTCAAATTTTCAAGTGTACCGCTGTACACATTTTTCCCATCTTTTTTATTTTTTGAGATAATGATCTCCCCGGCTCTTGAACCGGTATCATAAGAATCACCCTTATGTACTTCATATTTCGCACCGGTTAGGTCATATTCATTTGAATAAGAATCATTACATTCTTTAAACAGTTCGATCTTTCCGTATTTTGGCACATTACTGAATGTATTAGAAATGGACGTTGTGTTTCCTCTTTCGTATTTCTTTACAGATTTGTTTACTCCGCCTTTCTGGTAAATATACCCTTTACATTCAATCTCTTCGATCGTCCAGTTAGCAGAAAAAGCTGTTTTCTTCTTTTGTGCTTCTTCTTGTGCCTTCTTTTCCGCAATTTTTTTAGCTGCTGCTTGCGCCAGGGATTTATTCTGGTAATATCCATTATCTTTTAATTTTTTCTTTTGTTTTTTTGTCAGCTTATCCCAATTCTTTACATAATTACATTTTCCACTTCCGCTGCCACTGAATTTTCTCGTGATGCTCATGCTGGCATTTCCTTTTTTGTCGGTGGTCAACACCCATGGAGAACCGGAGACACCAGTTGTAGATACTTTAAACTTTGCTCCTGCTACAGCTTCCCTTGTTGCAGAGTCTTCTTTACCCACACTGACATTTACATTTTTAGATAACTCATAATCTGCATTTGCGGAAATAGATTGAGTCTCTGGAGGAATTGCTATCCAGCGAAAATATGGCTGGTGAACAAGTTTATTTCCAACTTTACACCCAGTGTTTTCGTATATTGCAATATAACCTTCTATATCTCGCTTTTTTACTGCTTCCCACATCTTATTTATCTCTTTCCATTTCCATCCCTTGCTTGAAGCCAGCTGTTTAAGAGATTTTTCAACACTTCTGCCCATACTCTCAGCCCAGACATATGTTTGAATAAAATAAGATTGCTTTGTGGTAGCATTTTTAGGACCTACATCAATGTAAAACCAGCAAAGTCCTTTAGCTATTTGTTTTACATTATGCATGAATAAAGAACTTTTTGGTGCATCTTTCCAATTAGTTGCCAGGACAACTTTTTTCTTATATGGATCCTTTGGATGTCCTCGCCCAAGAGAATATCCGCAAATAACACGTTTATTCCCATCATCTTTATCATCTATAACAAACTTCCGAAAAGGCGTGTGGCTTCCATGCCCCAGTTCCTTAACTGCAACAGCTCCCATGTTGGCATTCGAATGTAAAGTATGCCCCTTTTTGTTATAATCGGTCACTTTATCTGCTGCCTGAACCTGTACTGTACCTTTTGAAAATATCCCTGTATTTGCAAAATCTCCAAATACAAATGCAAAAATAAAAATAAAGATAAAAAGCCTTTGCATCATCTTTTTAAAACCCATATATATCTTCTCCTTTCCATCTCTTTCTGCAGTTCATAGTTAATATCTCCTTTCCTTATCTAGTTATAGTATGACAGAATACAACTCAAAAAGTTTCTTATCCATACAGATTTTAATCTACACCCAAAGCTTTGGTTATAGGTTCATTTTCCACGCACCTCCTCTAGTATGTCATATTTGACAACTGATTCATTTTTCTGTATGAAGGAAGATGCATTTATCCGCAGGAAACAAAAACCGGCTACCGTTTTTTGCTGTCACATAATAATCATCAATTATATATACACGATGGAATATTTCATTTTTATCCCAAAAAGAACGAAGTATCAACCCTGCTCTTCCTCTTTTTTTCTCTTGCCTACTGGTTTTAACAAAGAGATGATACAGATCAGTACGATCACCGCCAGGATTCTTTCTATCCATTTATCTTTCTCTATTTCTTTTTTAGATGACTCATAAGTGATCCCTGTCATTGTCTTCACTTTCTTTTCTTTTTTTTCCTCTTTTTCTCCGTTATCTCTTACACAATAAACCAGGTAGCGGTATCTTCCATGACTCTTATATGGATGACATGTAACAAGCGTTACCATATCTTTTCCTTTCTGAATCTTTATCTGATCGCATTCATCAGGATAAATAATCTTTATACTTTCCACCCGGTAAGCAAGCTTTTCCCATGGATTTTTAATATACACTTTGTCTCCGGGATTTAACCTTTCTATTTCCCTAAAATAAGGGGCTCCATGATAACCTCTGTGTCCCGCTATGACACAGTTTGTATTCTTACCGCCAATCGGCAAGGAGGTATTCCCTAATACCGTTGCACCTTTTGTCATATTCTCTTCTGTTGCTTTTACATACAGAGGCAGCTTTACATCCATTGCCGGTATTTGGATATAACCACATCTGTCTTCCTTAAATTCACTCAAATCAATAGAAGGGAACTCAGTGTAGGAAAAAATATCTACAATTCCTTTTTGTCCATCTTTATAAATCCGTTTATTATATGCTTTCATCTGACGGTAAAAAAGGTCTGTTTCTGGTCTTGTGCCGCTTTTTTTGTTCTTTTTGTAACTTTTATCTACTTCTTTTATATACGGGCTACTTTTTATGTTGATTTCTTGCGTCTGGATTGTAGGGTAAAGGAAAAGTGCTAACCCAAAGAAAATCATGCCAAATGCAAGAATCTTTTTTCCTACTCTTTTCATCAAATTACCCCCTATTTTGTTTTTTCGATTTCAATTTCTGAAAAATCTTAAACAGTAATAGAAAGAGACTAGAAATAAGAAGTCCGATGATGATACCTTTTCGGTAATTGCGCATCCACTGGGAATTACCAATTTTCTTTTTTTTCTTTTCTTTTTCTCGTTCTTTTGGCACATATTTTGTCCGTTTTCCACGAACTAAAAGACGGTGTGTGTTTTCTCCATAAGGAGTACATGTAAGAAGCGTCACATAGTCTTTTCCTTCTACAATCGATAATTTTCTTGTATCTTCAGGCAATACAACATTGATTTCATCCACTTCATAGGCGAGAATCTTTCCCAATACATGAATATAAAATTGATCTCCTTTTTTTAATTCGGTCAGATCTGTGAACATCTTTGCTTTATTGATTCCGGTGTGCCCCGTAAAGACTGCATGGGTACTTTTTCCACCAACCGGAAGTGATGTTCCCTCTAAATGCCCGATTCCTTTTTGTAATACTTCTTCAGCGGTTCCGTGGTAAACAGGAAGATCTATACCTATAGCTGGAACTTCCAGTGTACACATAACTCCAGTATTATCAAGAGCCAGTGCATTATAGTACTCCTCTTCACTGATTCCTCCTGTTGTATCTCCTGAGAAAGGATCAGTAAGAACTACATTTGCTTTAAGAAGTTTTTCATTATAAGCTTTCGCTTCTTCTAACATTTTTTTTAGATCGTCTTTATTTACCTCTTTAACTTTTTCACTATAAGTATTAACTGTAGACTGTGCAGCATGTTCATAAACATAATTTGAGATCCAAGGGTATGCAATCAGGCAGATTCCAACAAAAATAATAATAAACTGTATTATTTTTCTTCTCATTAAAATTTAGGCGAAGAATATCCCGAATTTTTAAGCCGGAGAAGAATTCGCCACCGTTTTCAGACGGTCCTCCTTTCTCTTGGTATAGCTCTCCCAAATGCAAGGATTGGATAACAGATAATTGGAAAGAAAGCTAACCAGATTCCAAAATATTTTCCTTTTCCAAATACATCAGCAGTCTTGTTGCAGAACATAAACTGGATAATAAAACGAACTATATTAATGAATACAACCAATAGATCGTATATGAACATTTCAGTATATGAAAAAGCTATTGCGAATGCAATGCCAATAAATGTAAAAAACAAATCCATTAAAAAGACTTTTTTATCCCAAACCTCATTAAAGAAAATATATCGATTATATATGGGAATGATTCCTTCCCAGCCTTTCCGTCCAAGTTTAGTAAAGATTCGCCAGTAAGTTAGTATATAAAATATCAAGATAAAAAGGCAGAGCACAATAAAAATAAAGTTTTTCATAATTTTCTCCTTATTTATAAGAAAAACCGAGGAAGGGAATCCCTTCCCATCCCCGGTTAAAATCCAGCAACTGCCAAATCCTAGCAGGCTACATTTTCCTTTTTCTTTTTATTAGCGACACATGTTCCGCCAACTACAAGACCAACACCTGCTACGAGCATAAGTACCATGCCCTGTCCACCTGTAAGAGGCATCTTAGGGCTTCTGTTGTTTTCAATAGACATCTTAACTTCTGCGTTTGGAGATGTTGTATCACCTGTAGAAGATGTTAAGAGCGTACATGGTTTATTATCCACTGTCGCTGTTGCTGCCTGAATATCACCTTCATACATATCCGTCTTACCGATAGTACGTCCATTTGGTGTCTCGCTTGCAGGACCAGAAACGGCTTTACCGCCAATGTCTGTAGTAGCTGCATTTACAAGCTGTCCGTCTTCATTCTTGATACCTGTACCATAATTCTGGATGATCGCGTCTGCGCTTGCTGCATCTAAACCTGTTGTACCTGCTACAGAAGCCTTGATATCTCTCTTTGTTGTATTGATATTAATGACCATCTGATCTTTTAATAAGGTATAACCGTCATCTGTTGCAACCTCAGTCAACTGATATTTATCGCCCTCAAGACCCTTGATGTAAAGTCTGCCATTGGAAGCTGGTGTAAATGTTGTACCCTGTGCTTTATCTGTTGTCTTACCTGTTACGTTATAAAGTCCATCTTCTGTTTTCTTTGCAATAATATAGTAAGCGTCTGTGGAGTTATAAAGCTTGAACTGTACCTTTGTAGCATCACCCTTCTGGTCAGAGAATGTCTTAGTCAGGTCGATACCATAACTATAAACATAGTTTCTATCCTGTAAGGAGTTGCTGTACTTATTGTTTGTTCTGGACCATACAAGGGATACATCATTGACATTACCCTTATCTCCCAAAGTAACAGTTGCATCAGAATTTACAGTAGCTGTGTAGTACAGTACCATGTAATAATCAGAGTAACCAGCCTTTGTATCGCCTGTTTCATAGGCATTTGCTGCACCCTTTACATTTGTACCATTGATCTGATTTAACCCTTTTTCAGTCAGTTTGATAGTTGCTTTGTTGGCTGTTACTTTTTCAGTACCACCATCATCTACAGAAACCGTTGCATAAGCATCCTGGTGTTTACCATCTTTAAGATCCCAGATCTCTTTTGCAACAGCGGTATTATTTGCCTCCGCATCTGCTTTATTGTCATAGAAAGCAATCTTGAAATCCTTATTGTAAGTAATACCTGTGCTTAATGCATCAGTAAATGTGTACTGGCTTAAGTAAGTTGCTTTTGATGTGATATGTGGTAACTTGGAAACAACACGGTAATCAAGGAGATCTCCTTCGGAAGCAGTTGTTGTATCATCATACTTAAAGTCGTTACTATAACCTTTACCATCCTTACCAGCTGTGTTATTTCCTTCTCCTGTATAACCGCCTCTGTTTGCAACATAAGCACTATCCGATGTATCTGCCTTATTATCAGCATTCGTATCTTTATTATAAACAACAAGTGATGTAGAATCATTTGCTCCGGAATAATTAGCTCCTTCTGTTGTTGTTACTTTATCATTTTTATGTGCTGCATCACTGGAGTAAGCATTTCTTACAGCTTTATCAATTGTTGGGTTTCCTGTCTGGTTCTTAGGATATGCTACATAATCATACAGCCATTTTTCCCCACCGACCTTATCTGTAACTCCATCATCGGCATGTCCTGTTTCTGCATTATCATCCGCTGTTGTGTTTGTAAATGGAAGTGTTAAGAACCATGGGTTAACTGTGCTAGTTACCTGTTCTGGAACCTTTGTTTCAACCATTAAATAAAGTCCTAATGGAAGTCCGTCTTTACTTGCAAGACCGTTTGCATCTGTCTCGATCACGCCAGTATCGGCAGTCTGCACATCATCAGAATCTTTATTCTGTTCTTTATAATCGATAAGGTAAGATTCTAAGGCATTCTTTGCTGCAACATCGTCTGCCGTAAGGATAGCATTTAATGCATCGTCAATCTGTGTAGATGTATAGTGTAAAACGCCAGCATTTGTACATGGATTTGCGATGCCATCACCTGTCATTACAGTAGCATCACCTTCGGATAAATTTAAGATCTCAGCTAATGCGGTAGGGATCTCGTAAACAACTTTAATATCGCTGCCATCAGCCTTTGTATTGCTGTACTGTTCAATATTACCTACTTTCAAGTATGTAAACTGTACGCCCTGGATTGCAAACTTAGATAATGCGTTTTCTACTCTTGAATCTGCCTGACCAGTTGCTTTATACTGTCCCTGTGTATAAGCTCCTGCGGCCTCTGCAGATGTGATATCATATTTATGTACTGTGATACTACCGGTCTTTGATGTGTCGATGATATCAGCATTTGTTAAATCCTTACTTGTTGCAGTATTGTTATTTGTATCCTTGCTGGATGCGGCCATTACCGGTAAAGATGTAACAACAGGTGCTGCAGCTGTCATCATCATAGCTGCACTTAAAGATGCAGATGCCATTCTTTTCATGGTTTTACTTATTCTCATACTTTTTTGTACTATAGCGTAGGGACTGTTATACAGTGAGGTACGCCTCCTTTCTTTTTTTCCCTTTTAAACCTCTCCTTATTCTATTTTTTTAATCACCTCAGATTTCTCCCTTCTCTTTTGTATTTCGTATAATCATAAATTTGGTTTATCTCTTGTCTTATTCATAACGCTCACAGCCTTTCTGATTTATTCTCTATATGTAGTATGATAGATTAGCATTTTTTTCTTTTTCTCCCTGCCCAACATCCTGTATCTCCACCGTCTTAGGTCTTGTAGATTTTAATCCACAGCCGGTATCTTTATGTGGAGGCTGAATGCCAATGCTTCTTCCGGCAGTGTTTCCCTTCATGTCAGTGGGGATATTATTTCTCCGCCACCACTGACGTTACGAATTCTACAATTCATCCCACAGCCTAAAGAGTAGGGAATTCTTGCTTTTTTATAAAGCCTGTCTTCCTTTCCTATATAGTATGACAGATTGGCATTTTCCTTTTATCTTTATCTATCTCCCGCTCCCACAGTATGTTTCTGCAGGAGCAAGAAAACAGATACAAAAGATTAGAAATTATGCCGCGATTGCCTCGCATTATTAGTATGATAGATTAGCGATTTTTTATTTTTATCCTTATTTTTGTCTCCTATCTCTGCTGTTCTAAGCCCCTGTAGAGATAGGAGATAGAAGGATAAAAAGATATTGCGAAAACGTTCGCATTATTAGTATGATAGATTAGCAAAAAAAAGCAGAAGATACAAAAAAAAGGACCCACACCTTTTGGCATGGGTCCTGTAACAATTATTTGTTAATTGTTATCCAGCTGTTCTTCTTCTAGTAATCGCTCCGCATAAGCACACATTATATCCAGAACATCTTCATCTCCTAGTCTCTCAAGGATTTCCGTGATTTCATTTCTCTTTTCTTCCATAGAGAGATTTTTATCGATATGAGGAGGATTTTTCTCATCCAATGCTCTTAATCTGTCCACTGCTTCGGATACTTCTATTTTCCTTTCTTTGTAATCCTTTACAACTTGTCCTCGACTATCCATTCTTTTTCTCCTTTTCTTCATCAATCACCCTTTTCATATACTTGTACATAAGCTCAAGCAAAGCCTCATCCTCGATTCCCTCAATCATCTCGATAGCACTTTTTCTAGCTTCTTTAGCCTCTCCATCCGTATATTCCACGTCAGATATATTCTCTCTGTCTAATGCGCACAGTTTTTCTACAGCTTCATCCACCCCGAGCTTCTTTTCTTTGTAATCATCAATAATCTGATCAAATTTATCCTTTTTTTTTCTCCTTTTCTTTCAAATTCCTTATATATTTCTTTTGCTTCTTTTACATCTGCGTCTGGAAGATATTTTTCAATATATTCTCCTAATGCAAGATTGTCTAAATAAAAAGATATTTGTTCTGCTGTTTTCTTTTCTGCCCTAGCAATCGTTTTGATTGTCTCATACATGACATCATGGTAGTCAGAAAATGATTTATCAAAAGGAATGCTTACCTGGTAACGTTCCCCACCTTTTTCTAATTGAAAAACCTTTACTTTTTCTCTTTTTATCGGATACTCGATCCATTCCTTACTCTCCAAATATTTAGAAAGAACATAAGGATTTATATCTATTACTACCTCCTCATGATCCAAACTCCTGTCCATTACCACCTCTTTACAATCCGAACCTATATTAATTTTTCCTCTTAACAATACAAGCATATTTTCGCAGTCAGAATCCGAAAGAGCATAAATACTTTCTACTGCAAAATACAACAATTTCTTTTTGGCCTCTGTTTCATTTTCCGCCATATACCCAAAATGGTTATATATTTTATCCCAATCTCCTTCCTGTTCCATTAAATCATCCAAGACTGCTTTCAAACTTTTTAACGTGCCTAACATATTCCAATCTTTTTCTTCTGATAAATTTTCAACAGACATACTATTCCTTTCTCTGTTTATCCCAGTAATTACCCGTTTCCATTGTCTTATTTCACAGTCGCTATAAAAATAGCGACCGTGATAGCAATTTTAATGCCGATATTAGGAAGGAATACCTTTTTTATTACCTTCCAGGAGACTTATTTAGTTTTAACACTCTATTTTTTGCCGCTTATCACTAAGCTGTTGTCAGGTCAATAATCGGCATTCCATATGCCTCTGTAACATTTTTGATTGTTTCATATAATTTTCTTACAGCTACCGGATAACATTCCTCCTGCGCTTTTACTAAGTCTACTTCTGTTTTATTGCCAGTGTATTCAAAGACTGTGTGTGTTTTTAAGCACATATATACACTTTCTCCCGGCTTTCCGAGTTTAAATTCCTGTCTAAAAATAACGATTTTATTATTTTCCCCTTTTGGAACAGCTACATCACCGGAAAAATCAGTGCTTGATTCTCCCCCTTTTTTGCCCCCATTATCTTTAAAATTTGTTTCTACTACCATATGTTTTCTAAATTCAAAATTCTGCATGTTATTCTCCTTTTCTTAGTTATATTTATATCATCTTCCCCATCCACTTTGTCTTATCCTCCCATAAAATATCTCCTTTCTTTTTCTTATCTATAGTATGCCATATTTAGAGATGAAACGATTTTTCTGTAGAAGTTATTTTTAATTCCAATATTCATCCTCAAAATCCCCATAAAAACTCTCATATAGACATGGACGATATCGGCTATCATGACATTTTTGACACATACTGTATGGATAATTCCATTTTAACTCTCTTCCGCAATATTTGCATTTCTTCGGATTTAATGCTTGCGTAGCAAGTATCTTAGAAATCTTTGCCGAAATATCTTTTTTTCTTTTTGTAATCTCTGGCAGCTCTTTTCCATCTGAAAATTTCCGGAAAATATTATATAAAAGATCATAAATTTTATAATTATACTCCAGTATATCTATCTTAGAATCCTCATCCACATATAACCACTTCCCATGTTCCACATATTTCGATAACTGCAATTTCTTTCCTGTCAAAATATCACGAGCCATACACTGAAACAGACTTATCAGATTATCATTTTTATCATCAACAGGTGTTGTTGCAAGACTATAAACAAGTTTTTTGTCGTTAGTAAAGTTTTCACAATATTTAGCCAAACTCCACATTGTATTTAGATTCTGTTTCCAGAATATTTCAGATAATTTGATATTTTTCCATTCGTTTATGATCTCAGTAAGTCTTCCTTTCACCGATAAAAGCCTTGTTGGAAAGTCAATAGAAGCCTGTTTTAATGCCAGGACTTCTCTTTCCATTTTTTCTCTTACTCTAAAGCTGCCAAATTCTGCATTGTAGTATCCTTTTTCATACCGCCCAAATCTTCCTGCACGGCCAGCAATCTGTTTGATTTCTGCTGGAAACAATGGGCGACGAATGACACCATCATACTTATTATTTTCAAGAAATACAATCCGTTCAACAGGGATATTCATTCCCATACCAATAGCATCTGTACTTACAACAATATCCGTCTCTCCATTTACAAATTTTTTAACTTCATTATGTCTAGTCTCGTAAGGAAGGCTTCCATAAATAACGCTACACTTAATGCCTTTCTTTTGCAATTCTGCGGCACAAGCAATTACTTTCGCTTTAGAAAAAACAATAAGGGCATCATTTTTTCTCACACTTTCCGGAAAGTGAAATATCTCTTCATCACAGACAAGAGGAGTCTTCCTCTTATAATGATGTATCTCATAAGTATCGTTTGCGCACATCTCAATCAGAGTACAGGTCAGTTTTTCTGCCTCTGGAGCCATACATATATGAATTTCTTTAGCAGCAAGCCCCAAGATAGCATTTGTCCATGCTCCACCTCTACGGGTATCAGATAGCATTTGTGCTTCATCAATGACCGCTACATTAAATTGCTTATCAAGATTCAGTAATTCGATCGTCATTGACACTATTTTTGCTTCTTGTACAGAGATTTTTTCTTCTCCGGTTAACATACTGCATAAAATCCCATTTTCATTCATTGTCTCATAAGTCTCATACGCCATAAGACGCAAAGGCGCAAGATAAACTCCAGAATTCGCATTTTTCAATGCCTTTAATGCATTATGAGTCTTGCCTGAATTTGTGGGGCCAATATGCAAGATAAAATGTCTTTTCATCATTCGGGCGAGAGGATACAATTCTGTAATATCTTTCGGTATAGAACGAAATACCTCTTCTTTTAAATATTTTTTTCTTTCCTCCATCTCGATCACTCTCTTCTGAATTTCCTTTGCTTTTTCTGCAATATCCACATATTCTGGATTTTCATTCAGTAAAGACACAACTTTTGTAATAGAAAGCCTTTTTTCTACTTCTTCAAAAATATCTTCCGGCACATCATCTGAAGGCAAATCGTCAAAAAGTTCATCATAAATATCTAATGTTTCATTTAAATCGGAGAGTTTAGAAGATTTACTGAGCATACGGTTAACTGTCTCATAACTATACTCATCACCACAGAAATCTTCTAACATAAGAAAATTCGATAATCTAATCCAGTCAGAATAAAAATTACGAAGAAAATCTTCAAAATTGTTTTCATCTAAAGGTTCCTCTTCTATGTCCTCAAAATACTCAAAATTTTCTGTTTTTTTATAGATAATTTTTTCATTCCTTAATGCTTTTTCTGCACAAGAAACGATTTCATCAATCATATCAAGAAGAACTTCTTGGTACACTTCTTTTAATTCATCACTGTTTTTCCACTTTTTCCATTCTTCCTTCATTTCCTCTTTTTTAGTTTCTCTTTGTTTTTCTTCCTCTATTTTTTGTGCATAGACATCATACTGCCTTCTAAATTTCGCATTCTCCATACATGTCCCATTCATATAGGACTGGTATATGGTATCCTGTTTTAATTTTTCCTGTAACATTTTCTGAATTTCAGGTTCTTTTCGCTTTGCTTTTCTCAGTTTTTTTCCACGAATTTTCAGACTGTCTAGCAAGTCTCTAGCAACAATTCCTTCTCGTTCCTTTTTCTTCAGTTCAACAAATTCTTGTTCATGTATCACGATAACTTCCTCCTATTTCTATTTCTCATATGTTTTAGATATATCCATTATAGCAGGAAAGGTAATGAAACGATTTTTCTGTAGAAACTGTTTTGTGATATTGTAAAAGGAGCAAATATGCACTAAAATATACATATTTACTCCCTTATATTCCTGAAAATTTTTCCTTAATTTCCGCTTATCATCCTAAAATTCGTCATAATCTCCATCTACCATAAGTCCCATGTCTTCTCTATATTTGGCATCACAAACAACATGATTCTCATATATACGATATCCCTTTTCCAGAACATATTTTACAGGAAACGGACACGCAAATAAATCCAAATTACCATTTTTTATTGCCTTTTCTAAAATACACTCTGGGATTGCCATAATAGAATGACCGCAATCAGGCAAGTAATCATAAAATTCCTCCAATTCTTCTGGCAGTTTCTTATAATATCTTTTTCCAAGGTTCGAGACTTTCTTTTTTCGTTTTTTATCAGTATCTGCTGATCTTGCAGCATCGTCATCAAGAAAAAACCAGCCCATACATCTGCTAAAGTCTCCAGTCCATTCAGCAATTTTCATAAAATCAAGACTAGGTATCGGTATATCTACAATAAAAGGTAATAGCGGAGCAAAACCAGCCAATTTTGTTCCTGTTATAGATTCATAAATCATTTTAATTAAATTCATTGCATTGGATAATTCGCTTTTATCCCTGCATCCACAGGTCATGAATAATGGAACCTTTTCCCCTTGAATGTTTTTTGTTATGGTTGCATCATAGAAACCAGACCTTATTCCCAGTTTTAAATCAGTTCCATCCATAAAAGGAACTTCGTAAGACCTACACATTCCTGGTTCAGAAGGTTTTCTTCCATCAAATTTAATATATTCTCTTATCATCTTTCTTGATTCTTCACTTACTTCATCCCTATATGTTCTTCTCATATGATTTGTCCATAATGTATAGTGATTTATATATTCCATCTTTACTTTCTATCCTTTCTCATTTTTGTAGTTTAGAATATCTTATTTAATTGATCTTACAGTAGTCATTACTCATCTTAACCAGTTTTTTAGTAGGATACTGAGAATAAATCTTTGCAATATTCATATTATAAGAATTTATATTAAATGGTTTTTCTGCATTTTTAATTACTGTTCCTAATAGTTTTCTTGTAAAATTCTCCGATAATCCAAGTAAACGGATACTTTTAATTTGTCCAGTTGTAGCGTCTACTAAAATTAATGTTAGCCCTAATCCCTGTCCTTCTGTTGGGATTGCAAACTGTGTTAAATCTGGAGATAAATGTGGAGTGTATGGAGCATCCATCCAGTCTAAATCCCCAATTTTAGCCATAAGCATTATGACATCATACAGTTCTACAAACCTAATCTGAAATTCTTTTCCAGACTTAAATTGTTTTATTTCTTTCATCGTTGGTGATTGGAAGAAAACAAACATTGTAGCTCCTCCATTGTCCATATTAAAATATACATTTTCAGCATGTCCCATAAATGCTGGGATTATTTGTCCAACTTCATACTTATACATATAATACCTCTTTTCTCAGATAGTTTTAATCTACAGTCGATATAATATATTCTATCATCATACCTCCAATGCAAGTAATACAATTAAGAATAACTCAATAATGTTTTTATCGTTTCTTCCTTTCCCGACATAACAACATGGAAAAATGCTGCTGAAATCGGACAGATAATATCATATATCCTTTCTTCATCTTCTGTATCCTCGTACCACAATTCTTCTATTACAATCTTACCAAAGCTATAAAAGTCTCTATTTTGATATAAACGTGGTATCGTATTTTCTGATGCATGTATGATTAATGTACAATCATCTTTAGGATTTTCATTATATATCTCTTCAAGACTTTGTTTTACAAATTTAAGCTGACAATATCGAATGATTCCATAAATATCTGTTTTTCTAGTTCCCAGCACACTAAAGATTTGTTCTTTCTTTATATTCCAGAGATATTCATCGTATTTTTCATGCATAAAAATAACTGGATCAATAAAACATGCTGTTGGTGCTGGAGATAATATCTTGTAACCAATTTCCAATTCTTTATCCGTTGCTTTTGTTTTCTTCCTTATTTTTTCAATTTCTCTATCAATCTCATTTAGAAATTTTTCATACTCAAAAGCAGTCCATCCTTTGATTCTTTCCTCAATTATCTTATTTTCTCTATCTTCTGTCATGATACCCCTCCTCAATATTTCTTTCGCAAAACAAAATCATCATTAAAAGAGATTTTTATTTCATTTTTAAAAGATATTTCTCTCTGTCTTCTTCTGTTTCGACATATTTAATTATATCGCGCGGCTGCATTTCTAATACTGCACACAGACGGTTAAGATTATCTAATGTTATTGATGTATCACTATTTTTAAATTTTTTCATGACACTTTGACTAAATAGCCCTGTTTTCTTGGCTGTTGTTGTTGTTATTCCTAAACTTTTTAGCTCTTGAAATACATTAATTTTGTATTCTAACACTTTTATCACCTCTTTTTCTAACATTATAATATATCCTTATTTGAAATGCAATCAAAATTTTCACTAAAAAAAATGATTTTTATATTGATAATCACTTTTTTAAGTGATATACTATAATTACAAGTAACTCAATATTTTCTCACTTCTAATGAAAAGTAAATCCACAGAAAGAAGGTATAAAAATATGAGAAATAATAAATTAAATATCGCTAAAGATGAACTTGTTTTTCCGGAACTTACAGGAACTCCTGCAGAGATTAAGTTTGCAGAAGAATTTCGCGAAGCTTTTTATAATTCTTTTCGTTTAAAGAATAGATCTCTCAAAAAAATGATCTTGAATGAAACATCTGCTTCGTTTTGGTTGAATATTGATAGTAAAATTGACATTTTCATTGAAAAAAAGCAATTTCTTTATCAATATACTGAATTGCACAGAAGAAAGGAAAGACGGAAACAAATCATTGATGCAGATGCTGTCGCTCCAGAGCAAGAAAAATATGAAGGTATCGTAGAAATTATAAATTTTCTTTCACAAATTCAATTACGTTTTAGAAAAAATGAGGATTTTATTAGTCTAGTAAAATCAAAACATTATAAATGGGATTCTGAAGACAAATGCTGGTACAGAAATCTTACTGAACAAACCGGTACCTATTCCGACAGAGCAGCTGAAATCGGACATGAATTATTAAAAAATGGATTTTGTATTTGTATTCATGATCCTGATATCACAGAAAAAGCTATCAATGGCGATTATAAAAAAGAGAGATCGAAATGGGTTAAATGGAACGAAAAAACTCAATCTCTTGCATTATACTGGTTGGTAAAAGATGAAAGTTATGACGCTTCAAGAAAGATTATGGACAATCGGTATAATTTTGATACCCAATGCATTGATATTCATATTTCACACTATAGAGCAGTTAATAATTTCGCTAAAAAATATGACTTCCAATTCTCTGAGGCAGCAATAGCTGCAATTGAACAGTACAAAGAAGAAAAGCGAAATATGAGAAAAGTAAAAGTAAAGGATGTGTAAGGAATGGCTATTGGGGAAGTAACGGGAATCTGCAGAGTGTGTGGTGAAAAATTTACTATCCGAAAAAAATTTTATAAAAGAAAAGAGGCAGACTCCTTTGAGAGGAATGCACAAGAACAATATGATTTATGTCCAACATGTTATAGAGAGCAAAAAACTCAAAAAAAACATGAAGAAAAAGATACAGAACCCATTATTGCTACAGTGAGAATATCAAAAACCGAAGAAATTTTTCCAATTACTATCTATTTGAGTGGGGGAACTTATCCCGTTAAAGAACAATTAAAAGAACAAGGATATAAATGGAATTGTGATGATTATGTATGGATCAAATCTATCCAAAGAGAAAATGTAAAGGCTGAGATTCTTTCTCTGAAAGCAATAAAAGAAACAATAGCCTATAATCGTATGTATCAGGAAGCTTACGAGAAATGGCTAAATGCTCATAAAAAAGAAAATTGTGATAAAAAATGATAGGATTTTTATGAAAATCCCACTGACACAAGATTAAGCCCCGCCAGAAAAAGCATCGGTATTCAGCCTCTGCAAGAGAATACCGGCTGGAATTACGATAACATCCTAGACTAAAAAAACCCATCAAGATTCCCGAAACGAGTTTTTGATGGGTTTTCTTTTATTTGCAGCCATTTATAACACAACTTGCACAAGCCGCACTATTCATTAACATTGCTTGTTTCTTTTTATTCTGTTTCTCTATTTCTTTTTGTTCTTCTATTTTTTGTTGTAACACAGAAATAAGATATTCCTGACTTCCTGGAATTTTTTCACAGCTAGTATCATTCTTAACCACCAGCAAAATTTCTTCTAATTCTGCAGATGTAAAATGAATTTCTCCAGCCTGTTGTGAGTATTGTACTTCTGGTATAGTATTTTTAATAGGGTTATCAGATTCTTCTGGTGCAGTCTTATCAAAAACACCTATCAATGAAAAAAGAAATACAAAATCAACTAAGACAAAAGTTGCTATTACTGCTCCTACACCCTGTTTCGAAAAACCTATGTACCATAACAATATTGGCAAAGCTACCGATGCTGCCATAAAGATAAGAGCGCATAAAATAATATTTTTTTTCAATTCCTTTTCTTTTCCTGATTCTTTTCCTCTTTCTTCCATTTTTTCTTTAATATTCGAACTAACAGCAGCAAAACCCACTATTGCGATAAAACTTAACATAATTATATCAAATAAATCCATTAATAATTATTCCTTTCTTATTTCTATTTTTCAGTCCAGCATGTCCGAAATGCCTTCAGAAGTTATTTTATCTAAGTCATTTCCCTTGATACCATCCATTTTAAGCATTGTATTTAAGGCAGAAACAGACGCTTTTATCTCTAATTTTTCTTCAATGCTTTCACCGGGCTTTCTTAAATCGGTCAGAAGTAAGTGTAAAATTTCTTTTACCGAATCTTCAGTTTTTCCGCTTAATTTTGAAGTATTATACAGATTTAAGATTTCATCCTTATAAGCCCGTTCATAATGTTCAATGGAAATACTTTCGAATGTGTAACCTTTTTTAATCTTTTTATCAATCTTTTTGATGAGATGTAAAATCTCTGAATCAGTATCTTGCTTTTTATGCTTCGCCCTTTTCTTTGGGCTATTTTCTATCTTTACGTCTATCCTTGTATCAGATTTTTTATTGGATTTATTAGTTATCGCTGGTAAGAAAAAGAGTACCAACAATATTGCAATATATAGTGTAGCCATGTATATATTCCTTCCTTTGCCGTTTTAATCCCCCGCCAACAATGGTGGATACCGTTCTCTCTGCCCACCACTGACCTTTAGCTCAATTAGCGAGAAAACTCCCGCCTCTACAGGGACGCCACTGAAAAAGTCCTTTTTGCGTGCGAATCAATACAAAATAAAGTACATTTGTAGACTTTTCACCACTATATATTGTATGTAAAATTAGTTTTTCAGTAGCGTCCTACAGGTAGAGAGGAATCGCCATTATACCATTAGCCAGTTACCATTAGGATGTAACCTTATTTTCATAATATTTTTTCGACAAGGAATATACTGGAATAATATCTTCTTCCTCCAGTGTTATTTTTCTCTCACAGACATAACATTCTTTGATAGTAAGTAGTTTCTTCTTATCCTTATCCATTTTAATTGCACTTCCACAATGTGGGCAATGAGCAACATATGTATTCTCTAGCAATCCGGATTCTTTGCATTTTGCAATTATTTTTTCAGCATCTTCTACCGAGATTTTCATTTTGGAAGCGGTCTTTTTAACTGTGATATATGGCATATCCGGAGCATATACTTGCAAGAATTTCTGTAAATTACAGGAATCATCTTTTTCTTTGGATTCACTTTTACTCTCTTTCATACAAGCCTGATGTTGCAATACCGCATCAATCTCAACTTCTGCCATACTCCCAGGTTTTAAGTTATGAAACATCGAACTTTCTTTCCCTTTTTCGGGTCCTTGTTCCACTACTTTTACAATACGAACAGTTCCATTTAACTCATGATAAATTCTAATTTTCATTTATTTCTCCTTTCTCCTAATTCATCTCACATAGATGTAAATAGGCTTTACTAAAGTTTTGTAATGGTCTGCAGAAATTACACATTCTACTATGTATGTTTCCTTCTCTGTGGATTTTATTGTTACTTTACCATCGGAAGAAACAGAAATTTTTTCTTCAGTGCTATTACTTGCAATTATTCCAGTTGCTGGATCTATAGAAATTGCTTTAGAATTTTCTTTAGCTAAACGAAATTGACACTTTAAAGTTGGAATTGATTCATCTAGCATTCCAAGTACTTTTGGAGTACAGAGCTGCTTTATACATTTTCCATCTTTAAAATCATTTTTAGAAATAGTGATAGATGGCATATCTGTTGTTTTTATTTCATCATCATAAACATAAATTTTGACTTTTATCGTACCACGATATTTTCCTTTTCCTTTCAATTCTATAGTTCCACCTGTTTTTGATTTCTCTTCAGATGCATTGTCCGCAAATTCATAATCTGTTTCTGCAAATAACTTTTTAGTACCTAATATGCCTGGCTTAGTTACTTTAATCATTTCTGGGAGATTTGGCTTACCAGTATAATCAAATATAAGCCAATAGTATGGCGCATCATCTATGGCACAACATTCGTCTAAATTATTATGCAGCTTTAATATAAATAACAAAACTACCAATACTTCAACCAATACAATAAAACCATATTTATTTTTCTTATTTTCCATAATGCGTTCTCCTTGATTGTTTTAATAACTGAGAGTATTTTTCCTCCGCAATTTTCTCTGCTAGAATTTGTATTGTCCTATTCATGATTTCTCTCTGGTCATGAGTTCCTTTTACGATACGGTTTATTTCCGTTTCATCAAATTCATATCCAATATCACTAAGAAACATCTGTATCATTTTCTGATTTTCTTCTGTTGTAAATGGTTTCATCTCCTGTTTAGTCGAAAATCGACTTACAAATGCCGAGTCGAGCAGATCATATCGGTTTGTAGCGGCCAGAACAATCACGTCATTCGGTATCTTATCAAATTCCTGCATCAAAGTAACTGTAATCCTACTCATTTCCCCATCTGAACCTTTACCTGATGTAGATTTTCTATCACAGCTAATTGTATCCACTTCATCTAACATAAAAATGCATGGATTAGAAGACGCATAAGCAAACGCTTTTGCGATATTTTTCGCTGTAGACCCCATATAACTGTCTATGATTCTGGAAAAATTTAGGTAGCAAAACGGGAGGGCTTTTTTGAAAGCAATATATCTTGCAAACATAGTCTTTCCGGTTCCTGGAGGACCGTATAACAAAGTCGCATTTTTATATGGTATTTGCAGCTCCATTAATTTTTGACTTACTTCTGCCATTCGGAAGATTTTACTTGCTAACTCCATTTGCTGTTCTGATACATAATATCTTGATTCTTTAAATGACATCGAAACATCTTCGCATTGCAAAAGCCCTTTTAATTCTGCCGGAAGCTCATAAAGGAAGCCATGTTCCGATGTTAAAATTGATTTATAACGGGCTACAAAGTTTTTGTTTTTCTGCGTGGTGTCTTCATTAAGGGCACCTAAAGCCCCCTGTCTAGCTTTAAGTATATTGTTTGTTGCGATTCCCCGTATCATCTCTTTTTGTATTTCTGTTAAACCCATAATTTACCTCGCTTTATTTTCAGTGTCGTTGTCATCATTATCTTCAACTCTTGACATGACCAGTAAAAAAATATCAATAACCAGTATTGTTAATCCGATTGAATATATCCAGTAGTTAAATCCTACCTTTAGTACTAACATTAAATAGCAGAATATTGTTATAATCCAAATCATTCTCACTGTTTTATCACGCGATTTTTTCTCTTCTTTCAACGATTTTTCAATTGGAATATTAAAGCCGAGATTTTTTAATCTATCAATGTTCGATTTAAATTGAATAAATCTGATGATAAGAAAAGAAATCAATAATTGAATAAATCCCCAATACAATATTACGCAATCCTTCGCTGCAAAAACTTTATCGCGTATAAGAAAACCTAAGATGCCAAAAGAACTAAAGATTAAAATCATTAGCATAGTTATAAAAAACTTAGTGTATAGTTTGTTAATATTGTCAAAACTCTCACATTCTATTTTTTGTTTAAAATGTATAATACAAGACAATGCCACTGTAATCGTCAACATAAGTGCTGCTTCTAAGATCCATCTACCATATCCTTTTTCATTAATGTGAGTAACTAATAGCATCTCATAAATAACAAAGAAGGTTAATACCACTGCTATTTTTATTGAAAAAATAATTTTAAAAATATTTTTTTGTGTGTTCAGCTTAATTTTCTTGTTCATAATACATCTCCATTTCTCCTTGTTTATGTTCTTGCAATGATTTTAATAATAATTCCCTCTCTTTATTCGCTGCGTCAAGGTCAATGTCAAAAAAATCTGCCAGTAACCGTTCTTTATTGATATAATCACCCGCTCCCATTACGTCAGCAAACGGAGAATCCCTCACCTGTTTCCTATCAAAGACAGTATATCTTTGAAGCAGCCAATCCAAAAACTTGCCGAATAGTTCACTTTCTCTTTGTATCGCTTTTATTTTTTCTAAAGTTGGAGTCTTAATTTCTTCCATATATGTCCTTTCTTCTATTCCTTTTCCTCTTTATGTCCACATAGCTTACATTTACGGATAATATGTTTCTTTAAACCCATGTATGTTCTATATTTTCCATAAACATGAGATGTACATTTTTCCATTTTTTTACTATCAATATATGGACCATATGAGAAAATACATCCGTTTGATAATTCGTAAGTTTTTCCCAGCCCTTTTATTTTAACGGCAGTACCACTTTCAAGAGTTTTACCACACTTGTAGCATATTTTTTTATATTCGTTGTCCTTAACTTTGCACAATGATAAGATATCTTTACTAACCCATTTATTTCCCTTTTTTATCGCCGTCTTATTGGGATCTTTTACAGAGTTACCTGGAGTAATATAGCCTGCCCATGCAGATGGATGCGTACATTTAACTTGTTTTTGATAAATATCCACTTTTTCTTTCAAATTTTCAACCTGAGTGTATCCTTTATCAACGATGGTAGAATAATTAAAATTTACAAAACCAAGCATTACAATCATAATATATGCAGCAACTATATGTGTTTTATTTAAAAAAATAGGATTTCTGTCTATAAGTCTCAGTTTTTTAGCGCAGTAATATAGTATCAGCGTCATGCAAAAACATACCATAAGTAGGCTGCCTGCATTAACACCAGTTTCAAAATATTCTCCTAAAGACTGAAACTGATTATGCATAAAAACATAATAATATGTTGTTAATAATCCTGCTAACCAAAGTGTAATAACAAGATATACACCTACAGTACAGATAACCTTTTTAGTGATATCAACGATTCTTTTTAAATCAGAATAAAATTTCTTATGAGTCATAAAAACCTCCTGTGATTTTCTTTATTCGTATACAGGGTCAATCCCTTGTAATCGCAATCAATGCGTTCTCTTTAATTCTCATATATCTTTCTTCATTTCTTAATACATTTATCATACAGTGTAAAACATATAGCTTCACTGAATAATCCAATCAAAATAAGTCCTGTTACAGCTCCACTGGATAATCCAATCAAAATAGGTCCTGTTGCGAGCGAATCAATGTACGCTTTATAATTTGCTGCCATTTCTTCATCTGCTTTAATTGATAATACTTCACTCCAATCTGTATATCTTTTATTTCCGGATAGCTGGGCTCGGATACGGACATATTCGGGATGTCCGGCTTTCCATCTGCTTTGTTCGATACGAAACACAATGTTTTTTGTATTATCATCAGGTTCGCCTGATATTTCTGTGCAACCTGTATAATTTCTGTTAGAACTCATAGCTATATAATATCTTTTTGCACCCTTAATTGGCTCAAACTCACAATCAACAAATCGTTTTTTCCCAGCCCATTCTGTTTTTTTAAGAGATATTTTAGGAACAGCAACTGTATGGATGATTGTTTCCGAAGCCACTTCTTTTTTTCTTTGCATGGACTTCACGCTGGCATAAACACCTGTGAGTACAATCACAAGAATTCCAATTATGAAATAAACTTTTAGAAATATTTCGAATTTTGTTTTGGGTTTATATCTTTTTTGATATTTCATAAAATCTCCTTTCGCTCATACTTAGCTCTTTCATTTTTGTATCAAATTACTCCAATTGCTCGGCAATAGGCGTAAAAAGTACGAATAGAAGGGTTACCATTTTCGATTTTAGAAACAACTTGCTGTGTTGTCCCCATTTTTTCAGCAACGTCTTTTTGAGAAAGATGTTTTTTTCTTCGGATTCTTCGCAAATTATACAAAATTTCCGTGATATCTTTTTCAATAGTATCCATATTTTTCCTTTCTATATTTTTGGTGCTGCTCGTTGATTTAGGATTCTTCTTCCTTAATCGGTGTATCTGTGAGCCATAAGCGCCCCGGACCTATTATCTTTTCTTCATATCTTTTTCTTATACCCAGCATCTGGTAAAGTGTCTGAAGAAACTTTCCCTCACAGATTAAGGACGATGAAGCTGCTGCAAGTTTTCTGTTATCTATGATCATAGATTCTCCTACCGCTAACTCGTAGGCAGCAATAGGGCTTTTTGCTTGAAGCAAGATTATGTTCGAACTTTCTGTTAACATACAATAAAGCTTTTCGTGTACAGCAATAAATTCGCCTGTCCGTATTTTTATAGCGTAAAATGTGCCATCAAAATTAGAAGGAAATGTCACTAAACCGCTACCTATCTTTTGCATCTCAATATCGTCTGGAATTCGCTGTACCTTTTTTACATTTTCCAAACACTCTGCAAATGAGTTGATGTCTTTTTTTTGTTGTCTATATCTCTTTACTTCGTATATTATGGTGTAGACATACCAGATGGCTAATGCGATATAAAGTCCTGCTACTAATTGTTGTAACTGTTTATTTCCACAAAATATCGTTAACATTCCTAATAAAATAAATGCTATGTAATCCATCTTTTCCCATTTGATTTCCATTTTCTTTTTCCCCTTACTTTTTTAATACTATTCGTTCTTTCTCAACGGCAATTAATGCAGTATGTAGATTTTGTAATGCCTGATCGCTAATTCCATCAAATGTAGACCAACTCATATCGTGTAAACTTTTTTCGATAGCTTTGATAAGATATCTTCTTTCTAAAACTTTTTTGGCATCTTCTTTTGATAGATACAATTCGCTTCGAGTATAGGAAAATGAATCATCTACTTCTTCAAAATTATTTTCCATGTCAAAACGAATCTCCCATCCATGACTATCTTCTACTGTGATATATTTACGACCGACTTTTACGACCGTACATTCTCCTGTTGCAGCATCAATATCCATTGTTTTACGAAAGTCTACGTTTTTCAAAGAAAGTAAAATTGCTTTCTGTCCTTTCTTGTTTTAATCCACAGTCGGCAAGTTTAACGGAGCCTGAATATCGGAAAAATCCGACTGTTGCTTAAGTCTCTTGTCAGTGGGGGATACCAATCTCTCTCCGCCCACCACTGACGCTTAGTGAATTTTAGATAATTCCTCCCCTACCTACTGATGTTGAGGAAGGGGAATCCTTATATTATTTTGTTAAAACTGCACCTATGATCCCTAAATGGTGTATCCGTATTTTTTACATTCTCTTTCTCAAAATAATTCTAAATATCCCAGATATACCCCTCGCATTATGGCGGACATTTCTGGAACATGAAAATATTCCGCAATTTTCTTAGTATCTGCTACATTTCCCTTTGTTGCAGCCAATAACACCTGTAAATATTCATGACGCGGCATCATAAAAGAAAGGGCAAAGATATAAATATTGTGCATTTTCATAGCATCATTAACATCATATTTTTTATTATTATCCATATAATTACTATATAGATAAATGTATCCTATTCCTTTTGCCAGATGCATATTTTTTTGTTCTCTTGCTATATATCCAGGTATTACAATCTGAACTCCATTTTGACAGACTAAAATATCCATATTATCTGTTTGAGAATTTTCGATTACTTTTCCACCTAATACATCAATAACCGTTCTCACATCCTTTATTGGCCCTTTAATTTTATAAATCTCACGTACAGTACTTGTGATGTCTTCCAATAGCTCTAACTTCTTACTTTGCAGTTCATCACCCCTTTTAGTCACTTTTGCCAATATTTATCCCTCCTTTTTATTTTTCTTACTAATAGTATGTCAGAAATCTCGTTTATTCGATTTTTCTGTACAAATATTTTTTATTTATCTTTCTTAGAAAGTTAGACAGGTTTTACAAAAAAATTTTCTGTTAAAAAAAGCCCCAGATTTAAATCTGAGACTTTTTCGGTAAACAGGTTCTTTAACTGTTATTTTGATTCACTTCTCTGCGGTCCTTGGCACACTGAAGACAGCGTAAGCTGCCGCGTGACCAAGTGACTGAGGAAAAGCGGTATCTATAGTTGGGCAGCCCATACCACCTAAAGTGGTAGTCAGACACCTTCTAATATTTGTGACATCTATGGTCTGATACGATGGGGAAGGCTTACTTATCTGATTTTTCTGTCCGTGGCTTCCTCTTTTCCATAAAAATAATAAGAATCAAAAATTTTCTTCTATAGGAAGTATGATATATTAATTAATACAACCCGTTTTTCTGTGGAAAAAATTTTTAGAAAGCATTCAGACACAGACAACGGAATGATAAAAAATTCTCCTTTTCTTCTATTTTTTCTCCCTTAAATTATACCATAAAAAGAGGGATTGATTACTTCATTTATCTCCTGCAGATTTTCTTCTTCTACAGAGGAAAGTTTTTTCATATCGAAATTATTGCCGATTATGGAAACACTTTCTCCTATTTCATCCAGTTTTTTTCCCTCTGTGAAGGCTGACAGAGATAATGGAACAGTAATTTTCCGGTCTTCAATATAATGATCCGCCAAAGCAGAAACACAGAAAAACATGGCTTGTATATCCGATGTCCGATCCACTTCTTTCATATAAATTTTCGGTTCTTTTCCATCAATCGTCCATACTACACCATCCTCTGAAAATTCATAAGGATCGAGGTACTGATACAGAACAAATTCCTTCCCATTCCAGCCCACCCGAAAGCCCGTGCGAAATGGATCTCTTGGTTCCAGATACAAGAAGTTTTTCTTTCCCGTTTCGTCCAGTTCACAGATTGGTTCCATATAAATACATACCTGCTCGTACAAAAGGAATAATGGTGCATGATTTTTCTTGATCGCCAGATATTTTTTCTCATTTAAAGTTCCCTGATTTGCCTGCATTAGCTCACTCAAAATTTCACTTTCTGGTGAACCCATGCTAAGAATCTCTCTCATTTTGTCAGATGTCCTATCTTCACCAATCAAGAGCCACTTGCCTGTAGAAAAATTATATACATACGCTTTTTTTTCTTCGTACATACACAATTCGTATTCTGCTTTACTTTCATCTTCATCTGTAGCGTGGAAACAGACTGTAAACTTATATGTTACACCATTTTCCATTCTGCTAGTGTATATGACCGGTCGTAGATCACTATCCTGCAAACTTTCCATAAAAAATTCAACATGTTCATCTTCAATCGTAAATGAACCATAATCAAGACCAGTTTTTTCACAGATAAACCCGAGAATATCATCTGCTAATTCTATACAGCTTTCTATATCATCTGCCGCTGTTCTCATAGCAGTAGCCACAGTCATCAATGAATTTGAAGGCTCTTCCCGATTAACAGGATTGAGAACCATTTCTCCTGGTTTTGTCACATTATTTCTTTCCATTTCTTTCTGGATCACATCATCCAGATTTACAATATCTCCCATAAAAATCTCCTTTCTTATTCTTGTCTATAGTATGATAGAAATGAAGATGAAGAGATTTTTCTGTGGAAATTTTTACACAAAAGAACCCCCAGATTAACTTCTGGAGGTTTTTCGTTAAAAATTATATTTTTTCATATGCCTGATCATTTAATGATTTTACGGTTTTGTCTTCTTCCTCTATCCTTCCCCTTATTTCCATCTGCAGCATATATTCCGCTAAAATCCTTAAATTATCCACTATTTTTTCTGTATTCAGATATTTTCCACACTTCTTGCACTGTATAAATTCAATATCTTTTACATCGATTACTTTTCCTCTTCTTTTAACGATTCCTCTTCCATGTTTTTTAATATATACTTCACATCCACAATCTGGACATTTCATTGCCTAGCACCTCTTTCTGTTTTTTTATAATATTCGATTTTTTGATTTTATACTGTTTGTAAAAGCAAAAAGGATGTTACCGGCAAAATCCATTTTCTGCTCTCATAGTTAGTATGATAGATTCGCCTTTATAAAATTTTTAGAAAGGTATTCTAATACTTTTCTAACAATTTTCGCAAATTAACCTTCTGCCTTCTTTTTCTTTCTTTAGCTCTCTGTCTTTTTAATAATTTACATCCATTACAATTATTTCGATTCTTACAGAACCAGCAGTTATCATTATCTAATTCCCATCACCATGGCGACTGAGGGCTCATTTTTCTCTTAGCTTTTCCCATTTTTTCTCCTATTATTTTATCGTTCTTTTCACTTATAGTATGTCAGAATTTTATTTCTCTTAATTTTTCTGTATAACTTTTTATTATGTATGAACTACTATGGCTATTGTTTTAATCCACAGTCGGTAAGTTTATTAGATAATTCCTCCCCTACCTACTGATGTTGAGGAAGGGGAATCCTTATGTTTTTTCAAAATCGGCGTATCTGTTACTTCTGGTTCTGCAAAACATCTACTCCCTTTCAATTGCATGACCATCTGCGATATAGTATGCATCGGTGATACCAACATCCACACTGATGATAGCAGAATACTCTCTGGTATCTACGTCTTTTCTCAAAAGACAGGTCAGCTTCAGAAATCCTCGGCTGTGATTGAATTACCGAAGATTTCCACTTATCATCCTAAAATTGACTATATTTTGTGTATAAAAGAGCTTAACGGGGGCTAAAAGGACTTAAATGGTATCTTAACTTATCTTTAGTTACGTTTATCTTTTTCGTCCATTTTCTTCAATTGATCCACTTTTACGTCCATTTTTCACTTTTTCTCCAGTACAATCCTTATTTTTAGTCAGTATACTGAAACCTACTGGTCCTTATTAAGATTTTTAAAAGGGATTTTTTTTGGATATTAGAATATAATTTTTAAAAGATAATTAAGAGGTGTTGTGATATAACATAGTTGTAACACCTCGACCTAATAAGATATAATCTTAGGAGGAAACGAGGTATGTTACAAATGAGTAAACACTATGAACCAGAATTCAAAAAGAAGATTGTACGTCTTCATCTTGAAGAGGGACGAACCCTCAAAGGTCTTGCTGCCGAATATGGCGTATCTAAGGCAAGTATATCTATTTGGGTAAAACAGTTTCGTGAAGAATGCCAAACAAATGAAGAAGCCAAAGCAGATTATGATTATATGAAGGAAAATTTGCAGTTGAAAAGACAACTGGCAGAACTCCAAAAGGAAAATGACTTCCTAAAAAAAGCAGCGGCATTCTTTGCGAAGGAAATCGATTAGCGGCTTATCGATTTATTCAGCAGTATGGGCACAAATACGGTGTCCGTTGGTTATTGAAAAGACTGAACATCCTACCAAATGCTTATTATAATTTTCTGAAAAACAGGAAATCTGAATATCATAAGCATAAGGGAAAAATCAAGCATGAAATCGTGGACATCTATCACTCTCACAACGGCACTGATGGTTACAGAACTGTGCACGCTTATCTTATTCGCAAGGGATACAGTATCAGTTGTGCAACTGTCCATAAGTACATGAATACTGAGCTTCAGTTATTTTCAATTACAAGGAAACGCAAGCCAGACTATGAATATGGCGCTCCTCACAAAGTATTTAAAAATAAGCTCCATCAGGATTTTAAGGCAGAATCCATAAACCAGAAATGGTGCACTGATTTTACCTATTTATTTTTAACGGATGGTAGCAAGCGTTATAACTGTACAATCATTGATCTGCATGATAGAAGTGTTATTGCCAGCATTACCGATAAGCACATAACAGCAGATCTTGCAAAGAAAACACTGCAGAAGGCAATTGATTCACAGCCGGGATTAGATGCTAACCATTTAATTCTACACTCGGATCAAGGAAGTCAGTTTACCTCAAAGGTATTCACGGAATATTGTGAGTCAGTTGGTATCACGCAAAGCATGAGTAAGGCCGGATATCCGTATGATAATGCTCCTATGGAACGTTATTACAATACTCTCAAGAATGAACTGATTAATCATCATTACTATCATTCTGAAAAAGAATTATATACATCCATTGAAGAATTTGCGTACGTTCATTACAATCACGAACGACCGCATTCTTATAACAATTATAAAACGCCTTTTGAGGCACGCTACGGGGTATAAACCCTGTAGCAATAATTAGGTCAAAGTGTTATAAAAAAGCTTGACCACAACAAGGACTTTTCGAGAGATACTTGGATTTTCTTAGATTTTAAAAGGATTTTACATGGAATATGAAAAGAAAATTATAAGAGGATGAAAGAGGATTTGAATAGGTTAGTCAGATTACTGACTGCTTATTCTAATAATTATTTTTTTAGTCAGTTTACTGTAGTTTTATCTTGAGATAATGTTCTTCGATTTTAGTCAGAATACTGGATAATAATATTTTTCCCGCGTTATAGAGAATTTTATTGAACATGGTCAGGGTGTTTAAGGTAGGCTGAGGAGGTTTCCCGATACGGAAAACCATAGCTCAGGTAGGTATTTGGTGTAAAATCGATATGTTTTTATAGGAATATGATAGGAATTCTATAAGGTCCAATATATATCCTCTAAAGAGGGTGGGTTTCCAAATACCTTCACTTTCTAAAAAATTAGTCAGTTTACTGTATATCATTTTCTCAATACAGTGATAGCCTTAAACATAACAAAAAAAAGGCCGGATAAACCAGCCTTTTCTCATTGTTTCTAAATTTACTTTTTACAACATAAATGATCTTACAACATCAATAGATTTGTTCAGATACTGTGCAATCGTCTCAGCAGACAAACCATTTTTTTGCATACTACGGATATTTGCCTGCATTTCTTCAGTTTTACCTTCTGCCTTGCCCCGAGCTTCACCACGGGCTTCACCTCGAGCCTCACCTTGAGCTTCACTTTCTGCTCTTGCCTGTCTAAGCAAACTGTCTGCAAATCCTAACATGTAGTCTCCCTCCTTCTCTAATTCTTCTGGCCACTCAATATTGGAGTAAGTACGTATCCCTGACAGATCTGCTTTCATCAGATTATTCAGATAATCCAGAATCTGCTCATCTGATGATTCATCTCCCCTTCGTATCATGATGATATCGATCAGGTCATAATCTTCCTTTGGTTCTTCCACATGCCCAATAAGGTCTCTCTTTGCAATATAATATTCTGACACTGTATTTTGCAACTTTTTAGGCATTTTCTTATTGTTGCATATCCAGATGCAGTATACCTTCTCGACACTGGAATAATCCGTTATCTCAGTCAGGATACCAAGCTGTTCGCTAATCTCCCTTGCAGCATAGTATATGCTCCGTTTAGGAATAGGATACCCTGGACGATAATCATTCTGTAGTTCTACATCAAAATGAAGATAGATACTGATATTTGTCGATAGTTTAGGATTTCTTGCTTTAAAATGCAGGTCATATCGTATGACTTTTTCCTCGATCGAACTTAATTCTGTGTCTTCTCCCTTAATCTGCATACTCTTGATATCGGACACGGGGATTTCCTCAAATGCGATATCATCCATACAAGCGATGATTTCTTCTAAGCTACAGTCCTTATACTCTGGCACGACCATTTTCAGAATCGGTGCCATGATCTCTTTGTTTCGAAACATCTGTTTTACAAGATTGTCGTACATCTTTTCGGCTTCTTCTGTCGAAATAGATGCGATTAATTGTTCTGTCTCACTTCGCATTGAATCCCTCCTTTTTAAACAATCGTAGTTTATCAGTTGGGAAGAATTTTCTTTATTATACCACAAGATTCATCTCATTCTCAATAAGACCAATCTATTTTTGATGATTTTCCTCTCCATTTAGAAACAATGACTATCATTTATCCCTCCTTCTCGTCAATATTTGCTTCTACAGATAGGATGATTTTTCGACTACCAAACAAAAAAGGCCGGATAAACCGACCTTTTATCACATCATTATAAATTGATTCCATGTATCGCATTTTCATATATAAATTGTTTTAATTCATCAGGCTTTCCAGTGTTATAGTATTTAAGTAGAACAGCATTAAATTGCTCCATATACTTATCTGTAATCGTCATGATACCTGCTCCTGCTGAAACCAAAATTTTGTTTGCCAACATTAAACTGGTGCGTTTATTTCCGTCCCAAAAAAATTGTCCTCTGGTTCCCCATACAAAAACTTCTAAAGCCTTGTCCGTAGCAGACATATCGCTATTAGATAAGATATGATCTAATTCCTTTATAACAGTTTCTTTTTCTGGAATAGGTGGTATATAATCTGTACCAGATATGCCTACCGTTCCTGTTCTCAGTTTTCCCCATTCCAAAGCCTCATTTCTGGCAATATATTCATTTAATTTACACCAATACGCGAATGTAATTAGTTCTTCTACCGTATGGAGCAGATATTTCCAAGCGTCACGCATATTTAAGATTGCCTGAATATCATCCAACTGTACGTTTGGGACATTAACTCCATTCAGGATTGTTTGTGTCTGTGGAAAAGTGACTGCTCTATTCTCCATTTTCATTCCACAATACACGTTCTCATCCCATTTTTTCTTAGCCAGAAATATACTTTGTTCAGATGTTAGATGATATTTATCCTCAAAACTTGACATAACAATTTCCTCTTTTCTATTTTCTTATAAACATTATAACATTCCTGCATCAGATTGTCATGTTTTACCTATGACGAAAGAAATCACATCTGGCTTCTTTATGGAAATCCTCTTCTGCCAGGTCATATTCTTTTTTACAATTTTTTGAATTAGGATAGCATTTCATCTTTTTGCGGTTTGCATGAACACAATACCTACAACCGGCACATTTTCTACCTTTAAAATCATTTTCCATTATACTTCTTCCCTTCTTATAAATTATTATTCAGTCTTAAGCAATTCCTTAATATTGATATTATTCTTATGAGCCAGAACAATATATTTAAGATTAGAATTATCTTCGATCCAAAGAAAGTATTCTTCTTCTGTCATTCCAAGATATTCGGACACACTACAATGTGAATCTGAATTATGCCATTTTTCCGCATAATCATCAATCTCATCCAATTTGGTTTTTCCATCAATAACATCATCAATAAAATTAGTCATCCCATAACTTCCTTTCCTATTTCTACAATTATACCTCGCAAATGATATTTTCTTGCCATCTGAATCATATTTCTCGTTCCTTTTGTCCCTTTATCGAACGCTAACAGGGCATTAGCGTATTCTGCCATTTTCCGGTTCCGTATTGGTCCAGCAGCTTTTCCGTATTTTTCCCAATCTGCTTGGAAAAGCTTGAATGGGATCTGGTGCAAAAAAGCATATTCTTCCGCTAATTTATCTACTCCAGATGCTCCGCCGGATATAATCTCATCGATTCCAAACTTCCCTTGAAACGTATGGATATCGCGAAATACTTTTTCTTGGTCATAGTAATCTCTTGGTCCTGCAATGATTAAACGTATCATGATTTCCTCCTAGTTATTAATCCGTTTTTCCAATTTTCCAGCTCAAATCAGCCCAACCACTTAGCCAATGTTTGCACTCAGCACAATGACACACTTTGATGTTGTTCATACTTTTTATGATATCTTGCAGATTTTTCTTTTCAAGGTGTTTTTTAATAGCATCGTCTACATATAGCCACATTTTATCTGCATAACCGATTGTACGGTATCCTTTATGCGGAGGCTGAATGCCGGTATTTCTTCCGGCAGGGCTTAACTTCATGTCAGTGGGGGATACTGTTTTTTCCGTCCTCCACTGACGTTACACGAATTTTACAATTCTTCAAGTGCAATTTTATTGCCTTTGTCTATTTCCATACCCCATCATTTAAGAGCTCTTTTACTTGTTCTTTTTGAATTATAGCAAACTCTCTATAGCAGGCATTACATGCACAAAAGATTTTGTTTCCGTCATATTCTAAGTGATAACAATTTGAATCACAACCGCAAGGGTTATTTCGGTTTGTAAAATAATAATTATGTATCCACTTACCATCTTTCCCATACTGTATCTTTCTTTTTATCATTTACCTAAATTCTCCTCTTTTTTGTCTTAATTTATCAAGATAACTAATTATTGTTTTAACAGAAACTCTTTTTCATATTCGGACAGTTTTATAAAAAATTTCTACTGAAGTACCTTCGTGCAACTTCTTTATAGAACAATTCTTTTGTAAAATTAGTTGTTTGCGAAAACATTTCAAATTTACAAATTTTTTGTATTTTTTACATAAGAATCTAAAGATTTTGGACGTAATCCGTTTTCTTCACTCTTTAGAATATCCTTGTATATGCTATACAATTCACAATCTGAAATTTTCTTTCTGTAGTTAGCAAGATAATACCATAGCTCCGTGAAATACCCCGTCTGGATCATTTATGGGTTTAAACCCAATATTTTCATAAAAATACTTTACTTTCTAACAGAGTCGGTTGAATTATTATTTACATCCCTATATATGGATTTGTCGATATTTTTTCTTTTCTCATAGTTTCTTGTTTGATATAGCATCCATAGTAAACATAAGAATTATGAATCCAATCTGATGGCAAAAAAGAAATGTCTCTTAATTTCTTCATAACCTGTCCTGAATCTTCAAATCCATGGTTTATCATATCTATCTTATGCTGTTCTTTTTCACTTTCTGATGCATAATAATAGTGTTCTTTTGTTGTGACGACCACCGCGTCATTAAAAATATCCCGGATAATCTCTTCCTTAAAATGTTTCATCACTGACCCTCCTCTTTTTTTGCTATAATATCTCTCCTTGTTCTTCCTATCTCTTTTTAATGCTTCTTCTAATCCAACACTTCAAAAACATAAATATTGTTTTCCGTTATTACTGAGCAAGCATCCTTTCTCCATGTGCTGCTGATTGCAGAGATACATAAACTTTTTCCATTTTCTGTGGTGAACATCATTTGTCCTGTCCCATAAGCAAGATCAGCACTCATTAAAGGGGTATCAATAGGTACAAACTGATTTTTCTCATGTGAAAAGCCTAGTTTCCGTCCAATTTTCTCCATTATTTCCTTATTTGTACTGTAGATAAGTGTTACTTTTTTGAAATTATAATACATTTTTTTATTCTCCATTCTTTCCTATTTTTTTGAAACAATGATGTGATAAATTATTTTCCTCCTTTCCATCACTAAAACTGTTTCATTAATAGGATGCTATTTTTACTAAAAAACAAAAAAGGTGCCACAGTATTCTGTGACACCTAAATTCATTATCTGAAACAAAAACGTTTCATCAAACGGACTAATTCTGCATCAATCCCTTCTGGTTCAGTTATAATACAGTTCTTTTCGTACATTTTAACAAATGCACTTCTTTCTGAATCATCTCCAAAAAATATGCTGATAACAGAAATACCTGCTTTTCTTGCTTTTCTTACTGCATCATTCACATCTTTTTCTCCATCATTCTTCTCATAAGCACTTGGAAGCCCATCAGATAAAACAATCAATATCTTTTTTCTTTCTGGCCGGTGTAACAATTCCTCTGTAGCAACACGAATAGAATAACCATCTTTATTTCCGCCATTTGCATAACAATGAGTCAAAAAATTATAACTTCCGTTACTGCTTACCTTTTCAGACCAGTTTTTTAAAACTTGATGTCTGACTGAGCAACAATCATCTGCATTAAAAGCAACAATCTTCAATGGCATAACATCCTGAAAAGCATGTTCAATCTTTGCAAGAGCCTTGCAGCAATTTTCTTGCCGATTTCCTTGCATAGAACCTGAATTATCTGCCAGAAAATATGCACACCCATCAAACTCTGATACTTCTCCTTTTTTCATAAAACAATCCATTTGATTCATTGCTAATTTATATGCCATGGCAGCATCTAACTGTCCGGTACGCCTACCCCGAAGAATCGGTTTTTGCATGTTATGAAAAATTTTTTCTACTTTTCTCTTTAAAACATTCGCTTGTCCTTTTAATTCAAACGGCATTCGTTCGTTTGCTGGATAGGTTCGAGCTTCTTCATTTAGATTTATTTGTGTATCATAATGAGTATTTACATCTTCTAAGTCTGGCAGTGAATCATCATCTACTGCTTTTTCCTTATCAATAAAATCTTCTTTTCTTTTTTTATTTAATCTTTCACCAATATACACATCTCTCACAGCATCTGCTATCTCATCATCAGAGGCAGCTTTAGCTGCAGTGATTAAACCATCCATGCATTCTTCTTTTTCCGGGCTATCTCCAGTTGAATGATTTTTCTGATTTATAGAATTTTTTTCATCTTCTTGTGAAGAATTTAATTCTCCCTCAAGTTCACTTTTTCCAAATAGAACTCCTGAACTTCCAGAGGAAGTTTCCTCATTTCTGGAATCCGTTCCCTCAAAAGAAGAAGAACCACATTCTTCTATTAGAAAAGATAAAATTTCAGACAGAAGTTCTTCTAATGGAGTAAGTTTGCTGGCCTCGATAATTTCGACAGCAAGTTTTTTACATATAGCTATCGCACATTCCATACATCCACGACAGTTTGCTGATGCAACACCAGCCGCGATATCACTCATTAAAGAATGAATTAATATCTGCGGACGGGAATCGATTGGACAGATTTTTGTGAACCCTTTCTGATAAATAGACATTGTTGCCAGATTTAAAATCTGATTTAATACTAATAGCAGATATGTTCTTGGGTCATCAAGATTCTGAACAAATGACGGCTCTACTTCATTCTTTTTCCAATCTCTTCCACGAAAAGCGATCATATAATCTTTAAATCCCGGACGTTTCACACATCGAATACGCTCAATTCTGCCATCTTCCAATGAATTGGCAATGAAATGTACAAATTGTTGCAAAGAATTTGTACTGATATGAAAACCTTTGGCAGCCAATTCCTTAATATATACTTCATAGTCCGCTTCTTTACGAAATACCTTCCTTTTGGTTTCTGTTTTATCCGCATACTCTTCTAAGATTACCTGAAATCCTCTGTTCATTCCATACATCCAGGCTCGCTGTGAAGTTGAACGTACATGTTGGACTTCATGCCCTATAAGGAATAAAACGGAACGTAACAGGGATTCTTCATCATTTTCTTCAAGTTCGCTAATACCGATATGGATGATGGAATGATCCGTATATGAACCCTTATCTAATCGTATCTCTAACTGCGGGATTTTATTCCTGTCAGCCAAAGCCATTTTCATATAGGATTCACAAAATGGATAATATCTCCGTATCCACGCTTCTTTTTCTTCTAATGTAATCATATATTTCCCTCTTCATTATCATAAAAGTAACCTTTTATTTAATCTTTCTTTTGTTTAGTCCTCTGTCTAGGAATAACTTTATCATCTACGATTTCGTAATCTCTATGGATCTCGTGAATTTTTCTTAATGCTTTCTCTTTAGAAAAGAATATGCTTTTCCCTATTTCTGTAGCTTCTATTAATACAGTTGAATAAGGTCCATCTGAAACACTAAGATACAGCTGTGAATCTTTGTAAATATACTCAAACAAATGACGTTCTTCTATATCCTCTTCCTCTGGATAGGGAACATTATAAAAATGATAAACCATTGGGTAAGAAACATCATCTCGGATGATTTTAGTCGGAAGTTCAATGAGTCTTTCTTCACTCTTTGCTCTCTGATACGCTTCCCATTCATCGACAGTCTCATTTGTAAGCAAACGAGCCTTAAAAGGATGTTCTTCCTGTTGAGAATTATACTGTTCTAATCCAGAAACAAAGGTCTCTAAAAGTTCTTCACCTTCGCCATATATTTCTTTCATACGAGTTTGCAGCTCATCTAATTTTTCTGCTTTTTTCAGCAGATTCTTAAAATTTTCTTCTGTAATCCCTACAAGCTTTTTGTCTTCATCTAATACACCAATTGTTATAATATTATATGTTTCTATCATTATTTTAATTCTCCTCTTATTGCTTCTATAAAGTAATCTTTTCCCGGACTAACTGCATGAGCTGCAACCGGTCATCTACAGGACAGGTATCAATAACATGAATCTCAATCTGTCTTTTCAAGGTAGATAAACCCGGTACCTGTGCAACACCTTTTAACCCCCGGATAAATCCACGGATATTTAAGCAGGAATTCTCAACCATTCCTTTTGTAACAGCAGCGTATAGCGTTTTATACAACTCATCTGTCTGTTTAAAATATGCTTTATCCAGTCGATCTTTTCCAACCGTTGCTTCTAATTGTGCCTTTATACTCTTTGGATATGGGAATTGGATACAGCCAAATCGAGACATTGTTGCATCATTTTGTTCGCATACCCCTGTATAATCAGCGTTTTGTGTACCAATCAAGATACAATCCGGATTAATTTCCAGGTGTCCATAACCAGGAATATCAATAAATCCTGTGTTATCCGTTAATTGATTTGTAAACGAGGCGAAGAAATTTGCTTCAGCCATATTCATTTCATTAAAGCACATAACACCTCCATTTTTTATCCATTCCACAAGGCAAGATTCTTCTTGCACAATAGAAACGGACGAAGCTTTTGCTCTAAGATATTCATATTTTGCAGCTTTTTCTACAGTGGCAGGAATCTCCCGATTTCCTGCAGCGACCTGTAAATATGCATCTGCAAGTTCTTCCGTTAACAATTCTGCTGCACTATTGTCTGTGCTTTTTGTGCCATAGATATCATCTGCCGTCATGCCTCTGTTGAAAGTTATCATGTAATATGGCATATTAAGGCACATTGCCAATGTTTCTGCACATACATTCTTACCTACAGATTTATCCCCCTCAAAGATTGTTGCTGAATTTGTTAAAGTATTCAGCAGTGCCAATGCAAAAATAGATGCATCTTTCGATTTCGGGTCAGGGTCAATATAGAATGTTTTTGGTACAGAAATTGATTTTTCAAATTTCCGATACCGTAAAAGTATCTGCCGGATCAATTCTTCTGGGCAGCGGTGTGCTTTCATCACATCAATATTCCTTTTTAAATCTTCCTTTGAGCAAATACCTTTTTTAATGATTTTCTTTTTTATTTCTTCCAATGTATCTGAATCCTTTACTTCTACCGGAGTTACCATCTCTTTTTCTGTTACCTCAATCACTGCATGAAAAAGATTATTCTCGCAGCTTTTTAGCTGGATTTTGTAGGATACGTCTGGATCTGATAAATGTTCTAGCAAATCCATATATCCTTTCTCCAACATACCGATTCCATTTTCTTTCTTTTGTTCTTCTGCAAAAAACTCCCATTTTCCGAGTTCATCATTGAATGCTGGAATAATCGGAAGCGGTAAAAGTTCTTCTTTCGGGCAGTTTTCTAATGCTTTAATCATTTCCGCTCCCCTTTTATACATCATTGTTTTACGGATTGTAATTTCTTCTGTTATTTGTTTCGTCTTCATTTGTTTTCCTCCTGGTATATCCTCTGTTTCATTGTTTGATTGCAAAAATCTTTTTTTCTCTCCTTTTTTTCTTATATTTCAGATAATTTTTCTCCATACATCTTTGATCATCTGATAATAATAAGATGACCGTTTCAAATACCAGATAAAAAAAATGCACCCGCTGATTGCGGATGCATCCTAAATACTATCTTATTTTTGTTCTACTGCCCAGACCGCTTCTCTTAAGAAAATATTTTGAACCCGGGTATCAGGGATACTTTTTCCATTTCCTTTAGAACCATAAGCATATCTTTGTGCTACAACATAAAGCTCATCTCTTGCTCTTGTGGCAGATACAAAAAATAAACGTCTCTTTTCTTCTATATCCTTTTCATCTCTAAGATTTTTATCATGATACTTACTGATCTCATCAATGACGATTGGCCACTCCATTCCTTTGGAAGAATGAGCAGTCGTCAGAACAACACCAGGATAATCTTTACATCTCTTGGCTGCCTCTCTTTCTCCATACACTCCGAAATCCAGCATATATTCCAGCATCTCTTCATAAGTATCCCAGACAAGCACTTTTTTCAAGAAAGCTTCATATACCTCATCACTTACCTCTTTATGCCCTTTAAGATATTCAAGATAATTTATCAACCAATTTCTCTTCACTGCATCATCTACATCTGAATAAAAAGATGAAAGTGCTGTTTTTTGCTTTTCTATAAATGAAAGAATCTCTTCATCCGTTTTCTTCTCCAAAATCTCTGAATTATTCACAGCATTTAGATAAACAAACAGATCCTTCGTAGCTGTATTATCCGCCAGATATCTTGCCAGTGATAAAGCTCCCTCAATACGGGAATTACTGAACATCGGCTCTGGATTTAACATGATCCACTGAATACCTTCTTCAGTCAATCTTGTTCCCATTTTTAAAAGCTGGCTTCTGGTTGAGGCGATATAGGCAATATCCTCTAAAGGATGTCCTTCATCTATCTTTTCCTTAATGATAGAAACGATATGATCCTCTTCTTCATTTTTCTTTTCAAAAGCTTCCACAATAACAGACTCGCCTTTTTCCCTGGTAGGGATTAAGTCTTTAACTACCCTGTTTTTGTTTAATGAATTGATCTTATTTGCAAAATCAATAATACTTTTTGTGGAACGATGATTTTCAAGCAGATAAAAATCCTGCACTCTTTCTCCTAATTTTTCTTCAAATTCAATAATAAACTGCGGGTTAGAGCCACGAAAACCAAAAATACTCTGTGAATCATCTCCTACAACAAGGAAACTTTTGAATTCCAAAGAAGAATTGATGATATTTTTTAATATCTCAAACTGTAACTGTGAGGTATCCTGAAACTCATCTACAATAATATGCTCAAACCCATAATCCTCAAAATAAAACGGGTTCTTTTTCAAGAGTTCAAAGATAAGAAGTTCCTGATCAGCATATTCGATCAGACTACGTTCTCGTAACTGGTCATCGTATTCTCCATACAGTTCAATCAATGCGGCGGCAGCAGTTTTCGCAATATCATAGCTCTCATTTTTCATTTTTTCCCAAAGAACATCCACGTCAGATTCATTGGAGAGATTTTCTCTTTTAATGATTTCAAATGCTTTTTTTGCAGTAGGCAATGCGCCTTTTACAAATGGCATGTTCATGTTAAAGTTACGATAATCGAGATCAGCTACAACATTATCTTTTAACATCTCTGCTACGATCTTTGACTGTTCGATATCATCGATCAGACGAGGTTCTTTCTCAAATCCTAATTCTTCGTAATTTTTATGTATGATCTTATCACCAAAAGAATTAAAAGTAGTAACTGTTAAGGTATCCAGATTTATATTTAATCCGAAATCTTCACAGTATAAACCAATTCGTTCCTTCATCTCTGCCGCTCCCGTATTTGTAAACGTCAATAAACAGATTTTTGCTGGATCTACTCCTTCTGAAAGCAAAAACGCTGTTCTTAACGCAACACACATTGTTTTTCCAGCTCCTGCTCCGGCATTCACCCGAGCAAATCCTTTACGGAATCCAATGACTTTTTCCTGTGCCTCTGTCAACGAGATGCTGTCGAGACTTTTCTGAGTCAATTCTTTTTCAATATATTCTGGGGGTTTTGTAAAGTTACATACTGCATTTAATGTACAATGTTCACAACTTTCTGGATCACACTCCTGCGACTGAAAAAATTCCAAAAACTCCTTTTTAAAGTTAGCATCAACTTCTGTTTTTCTGTTTGGATCAGCCGTATAGTATACATCTGAGAGAGTAAGTACATTCTTTGATTTATTATCAAAAAAATCATCCTCTCTTATATCTTCTACTTTGTCTCCATTTCTGCGTAGATAATAATAAGAAGCTTCCACATTGATCACTTTTTCATCACGTAAAAAAGCCATTGTCTCTGCCACTTCTTTTGCATACATTAACATACAGTACAGTTCCAGGCAGGTCATAACACCTTTATCTTTCTTCTTCGATCCCTTTGAAACATCAGGCTTACCCGGACGTATACGGACAACTTCTACATATGGTTCTGTTGTATGATACGTTTCTACTTTTCTTCCTACTTTTGTTTTTCTGACATAGGCTTTATATCCGGAAAAAAGATAATCTGCTTTAAAAGAAACATTCATAAGCTGAAACGGACTGACCATTTTTCGTGCGAGATGTTCTGGCTGCCTCGTCTCCGAATGAACATATCGTAATATCTGTCTCCACGATTCTTCCAAATGTCGTCTTTCTGTCTCCGGAGTAGCATAACCAACTTTATCAAAGGCTTCTTTCAATTCTACTAAAGCCTCATCTTCCGTTTTCTTCTGAAATAACATATCATTAATCGCCTTTTTTATTGCAACGGATTTCTGATATATGAGAGAACTGTTTTTCCCTTCATCTAATCCTGCAATCAATTTTTCATGATCATGATAAAACTGGCACCGATATGTTCCTTTTAACTTTTTACTTTCAATCTCTAACATCTTATATATCCTCCTATAACAAAGGCATATCTCGATAGTATATTTCAAACCTCCTTCCATCTATATATTTGCCTTACAAGTAGGATGATGGTTCTTATGTGGTAATAAAAAATATATTGAAAAGAAAATCCGATTTAGTGATACCTCCCCGAACGACTGGCGTCGGACGGGGCTTCCCAACTTTTAGAGCCGGGAGTTCCATTACCCACCACAGGAGAGAGCATCTTCCTTGTCTTCCACAGATGCATCAGATATCCCGCATCAGAAGCACTGATGTAGAATTTTTATTGCTCTTACCATACGACCCTCCTTATTTCATTATGCAAGCAAAAATAAATCCTCTAATTTTTGTGGAGCAAGTTTTATGATTTCTTCAAAAGACCATGTTTTCGTATCCTTATTGAAAGTCGGATTTTTCATCATTTTTGCATAATTTATTCCGGTTTCCATTCGTTTATCACCATTTTCATTCATAATACCCCTCCAACGATAAGTCATCCAGCTTCCATCGTCTGTTCTTTCGTTACTCGTTAAAATGAGTTCACCGTTTTCAGGTATATATCGAATCCCCAGTCCACACACTGGATTCATTTCTGTAAGATTTATCTCGATTGGAAACTTAATATTAATCAGTGTATCAAGAAGGCTATAATGTATGGAAATCAATAATTTCTGTTTTCCATCCTGTAAATCCAAAAAGTATGGATAACCAATCTTACTCAATCGTCTGCCATATTTCCTTGAAATCGTATAGTATTCTTTATTAGGATACCGATGGTTAAGCTTACAATCCATAAATGGATATCCATCGATACCAAAGCTGAACTGAAAATTAGAATCACAGATATTTTCGAACGGGAGATAAACTATACTATCGAATACGATACAACCCTTATGATTATAAGTAACTTCGTCTCCCAATTCTTTCACTATTAATTCGTCATGCACAATACCAACCTCCTTATTCTATTGCTTCAATCGTTATTTTCTGATATAATCAAATTGTCATCTTATAGAGATGTGGATTGAAATTATCTTTTTATCTTAATTTCGTCTAAGGCAATTCCTCATTAGAATTGCCTTTTTTCTTTAGTGCTTTTCCATTTTTGATATCTTTCCTTTTTATTTCCGCAGCCCACTGCCCAGCATAAGCAAAGAATAAAATTAATATTAACAAAATATTAGTATCCAATACACTCATTAATTTCTTTAGGAGAACAAAATCTTTCAGATATGGAATCATTAAAATTATCAGCAATGCTAAAACTTTTGAAATGAATGAAATACTCTTTACAATCTTACTCTGTTTTGCGAAAGTATCAACAGCCTTTGGTATACTTAATATTAATACAATTAATGCAGCTACAAAACTAATCTCATCTTCCAAGGCTATCACATGGTTATACAGTAAACCGTGGCCGTTATTGACTATATACAGGAACAACATGACTATTAAAAGAAACATGATCAACAATCGCTGCTTATTTCTCATACATATATCTCCTGTTCATTTAATTTATGATTGATATTTAATCTCATAAGCGTCATACAGATCATCTCTACCCTCAATATAACGAGACAAGTCTCCTGGAATTGCCTTTCCATATTTTAATGCGATCTTAGGAACCATCATATATAATGTATTTTTTGCTCTCGTCACTGCCACATACATGCAACGTACATCCTCATTATCCTCTGGAGAACCAATATATCTGGCAGATGGCAGGATTTCATCGATACAATCCAATAAAATAACCGTATCATATTCCAATCCTTTTACGGAATGTATTGTCGATAAGACAAGTTTATCCTCTTCATTTTCTTTTGATTTTGCCGCATCTAACGTTGTTGCATCCAGAAAAGCCAGAGCAGAGTCATAATCTTTTGCCATTTCCTGAAGGATTGCGATATCCTCTTTATTCTTTTCAAGATCCTGTAAACTTTCTTCCCTGTCCGATTCAGAATCAACTTTTTTATTTCTAATAGCATTCTCTAAGGTTTTAGCATAATAAGCACAACTGCTTTTTAATATCTCTAAGAACTCTTTACCTTCCCAACTTTGGATCTCATCATACAATTTTCTGATATGCACTCCATATTTTTTTCGTTTATGACAATCATCTATTAAGTATTCCGGACCATATTCCAAACACTTTCGAGAGATGTTTCTTGCATATACCTTTCCAATACCAATATGTAACTGCAGAATACGGAACCATGCCAGTTCGTCAGATGGATTTGTATAGATTCTTAAAAATGCAAGAACATCTTTAATATGTGCCCTGTCCAGAAATCGGATTCCACCATATTTTTCAAAATCTAGTCCAGCTTTATTTAAAAGAACTTCTAATTCATAAGACTGGAATGAATTTCGATACAATACACAAATATCGTTATACGGGATACCTTCTGCATGTTTTGCTTTAATACGGTTTAACACAAACTCCGCTTCTGTTTTTGTATCATTAACACCGTACACTTTCGGAAGTTCTTGGCTGCTAAACTGTGCTCTTAAGTTTTTTTGATATCCTTCGGTTGCATTTGTCATAACATGATTTGCAAGGTTAAGGATTTCCTGACTGCTACGATAATTTTCTGTCAAATATATCACTTTGCAATTAGTATATCTTTTTGGGAATGATAGAATATTTTGTACATCCGCTCCTCGGAATTTATAGATAGACTGCATATCATCTCCAACGACCATAAGATTCTGATTGTCTTTACGGATTTTTTTAATGATACTATCTTGCAATGCATTCGTATCCTGATACTCGTCCACCATGATATATTGATATGTATCCTCAATCTTTTTAGCGACATTTGGATAGAAAGCAAGCATGGAATTGAATTTTAACAGGATATCATCATAATTGAGCAGATTATGTCCCTCTTTATATCTTGCCACTTCCTTTTTCAATGCAAGCAATTTTTTCTCATTTTGTCTGAATTTCCAGTAACGCTGTTCTGTTAATAAATCTTCTAATGAAATTCCTTTATTCACACAAGTAGACAGCATAGATGCAAACACTGTACCTGTTGGCATATTACTCAATCGCTGAAAATTTAATTCAGTTTTTGCAATATCGATGATATCCGCTTCGTCAGGGCTGGAAATGATCGAGAAATTTGGTGAGATACCAGCAAATGAAGCATAAAAGCGAAGCATCTTTACACAAAAAGAATGGTAAGTGCAGGCAGTGATCCCGCATTTTTCTTTTAACATCTTCCCTGCCCTCTCTTTCATTTCGGCAGCGGCTTTGTTAGTAAAGGTAAGAAGCAGGATACTTTCTGGACTGACAGCAGTTTCGATAAGATGTGCCACACGATAAATAAGTGTTCGTGTTTTTCCCGTGCCTGCACCGGCTAATAATAATGCTGGACCTTTATCGTGCATTACTGCTTCATATTGTTCTTTGTTTAATTCCTTTTTGTAGTCAATCATATGTTTTTCCTTTCATATTGTATCTATTTGATGATAAAAATTTTCCTCATATATAGTATGAAAGAATATTATGGAAACAGATTTTTCTGTACAAGATTTTATCTAATAAGATTATTAAAAAAACAGCAGAGGAATTTCCTCTGCTGTTTCCACCATCCACCATCTTGCAATCACTTTCCACCAAAATATTTTGCAAAAAATCCAATTCATTTTCTTTTAGTCTTTTACAAATTTCTGCATCCAGTTCTTCTTCTGTGACATCTGTCAGTTGTTCTGGAGAAGAAATTAATCCCCATGCACATTCTGTATCGTATACAATCTTTTTTGTTTTAATCCACAGTCGGTAAGTTTAACGGAGCCTGAATATCGGGAAAATCCGACTGTTGCTTAAGTCTCTTGTCAGTGGGGGATACCAATCTCTCTCCGCCCACCACTGACGCTTAGTGAATTTTAGATAATTCCTCCCTACCTACTAATGTTGAGGAAGAGGAAGCCTTATATTATTTTGTTAAAATTATCATCATATGGATATCCGCAATGTCCATACCTGCAATCATCATATTTCTTCATTTCAATTCCTTTCCTTTCTTTTTTCTACAATATCTTTCTTCCAGCATTAATGGGTAATTAGATTCTTCTGATTCTTCCCATAATAGGTATTCACACCAGTTTGATTCTTCTTTTTCCACCCAACTTACCATCTCAAAAATTTCAGAAAACGGTTCCCCATTATTTCCTTGATTCCTATTCTGGATAAGAGAATACTTAGCATGATCTTTAATTTCAACAAGAACCTCTTCCACTCCCAATCTTTTACTTAACCGAACTAACCATTTAATAAATTCTCGGTATGTCTGAGCAAATTTTCGATCTCTCAAATTTCCATCTACGACCAAAATATATTCGCTCTGCATTTTTGTAGAAAGTGTTTCAAACGGCTTTTGTTCTCCAAATTCTGTATAGGAACACGACTCAGAATATCCATTTTTCTGTATACAATATATATTCATATCACCCTCAGAACCAGTTACTTTCGGAAGGTGATCCAACACAGTATCTAACAAATACCTCTTTTCTGCCTGTGTTCTTCCAAAAGGAAGCACTGTTACCGTACCATGTACAAAACTCCAATATGACATTTTTTCACCTCTTATTTCCTTTTCATCCAAACAAAATGTTTTCACATAATCGCTCTCCGAAGCTCTTTTTGTCCTTTCTATTCCACACTCTAACAGCATCGCAAAAAATTCTCGTATATACTTTTCTCGTTCTTCCAGCATACTTCCTCATTTCTTTCTAGCAGCCACTTCTCTTGATACAACACCATATGATCGTAATTTTTTCCTGCAATTAACTGTCCAATAGTCGGTCAAAGTTCTTTGTATCTTTCTGGAATTTGCCAGCACACAATATCTTCATTTACCGATGAGATAAAGTCATTGATTGCCTCCCAGTCTGGTTCTTTTGGTAGTGTCGTAATCTCTTTCGCATGAATAAATCTATCTTCATATTTTTGAACTATTTTAAAAAATTCTGACATTATATTTCCATTTTTATCAATATATTTTCCGTTTCGAATGTCCAAAAGTAAATCCCTTTCTTTTTCTCTATAAGTAATAATTTCTCCTTTTTCAATAATATCCAAACCAATAAGATACATCCGGATTAAAAGTGAACATTCTTTTCCAATATTCTTTGCTTTTCCACTACGGATCAGCTTTAATTGATTCGTTACGGCACCGCCAAAAGACTTAATAGCTTTTTGTGTAAGGAACATTTTCTTATTATCTAAGATCCTCTGTCCAACCTCTGATATATAGAGATAATATTCTTTTTTTAATCCCAAAAGTTCAATCACACCTGGACTGCATTTAGTTAAAAGGCGAACCAATTTAGGGAAAGAATAAACAATAGTATCTGTTGGTTTATCTTCAATTTTCTCAAAATCCTTTCCAAGTAAGATTTCTCTTTTTGAATTAGTTGCACAACCTCGAATATCTACATCCGAATTTTTCGTATTAACACCCGTTCCATGGCTACCTGTCACTCCAAGCAGAACAATATTTTTTCCAAGATGTTCATTATCGCGAAGAAAATTATACTGTTTCCCTTTTGTGAGCTGTTTTATTTCATTAATATTCATATTTATAAATCTCCTTACCATGATTTTATCGTTATATTTTGAGAAGTTTTATATTCTTCCATTCCACATACTGTACATTTTCTAATATAAATGCTTCCAAATTCATATGTTTTTGTATTTATCCAGTTACCCCAAATATGTACATCTGCGGGCAATTTCTGATCTGGATATAATCTCTTTTCATATATAGTATGTCAGAAATCTCGCTTATCCGATTTTTCTGTAGAAATATTTTTTATCTAACCTCTTTAGATCATCGGACAGATTTTATGAAAAAGATTTTTTGTTAAATATCTGGATAAAAAGCTTTTAAGTAATCACTTTCTTCTAGTTTTTTGACTTTTCAATACCGCATTCTATCATCATCTGAACAAATTCTTCGTCAGATAACGAGGCAAAAAAATCGTGAATATAAGCAAGCCTTTTTTCTAGTTCCAATGCTATGTTATTTTCTTCTTTTATCAGCCTTTTAGGGATAATTTTATGATCACCTTTCCCTCCATCATATACTTGATTCCATGCTTTTCCGGAGGTATTTATATCTTTGCTCCAATCCCAGGAATTCATCATCCGCTTTCTCTCGATTATTGGATTTATGATTGCCGCATAGTCAGAATCCACATCAACATCATATTTCATACAAATACCGAAAGCACCAAAACCACAATACCGATAATAAACTTCAGGGATAACCGGACCAAACGGCCACGCTTCAAAGTCATCATCAAACGCTAACATATCGTTTTGCAAAAAATCTCGTTGAATGCAATAAAGTATCTTTTGTAACTGCAGGTTAGATATCGGGCATTGCTCAATGGTACATTTATTTATTATATACTTTGCAATATCAACAGCCATATACATTTGATTTTTCACGCTCCTCTTATTATTGGTTTCATAGCATAGGTTTAGCTCATCCAAATCCCAGATTAATAAAATCGTTCAGACTTTATGATATCTGAAAGTATTCCCGAATGTATTTATATGGAAATGGGATAACCGTATACTGTTCATTTCTTACAAATGTTGCTGTTAGCATTGGCAGAATTTCTTCTGCTTTTAAGGTTTTTCCAATAATCTTTCGAATAGGATTGCTTCTTGCAACACTCCCATTGAGAGCTTTGGCGGAACCCACAAAATATTTGACAAGTTCACCAGACGAATCGCCAGAAATAGAATAATGGATATCTGTCATTGCATCCAGATCATATAGAGGAAGATTTTCTTTGCTTTTTGAAAAATTAAGCAGGATTCTATATTCTGCACGAAGATATTCATTGAATCCTTCTCTTAATTTTCCTCTTCCAATATCTTTATAAAAAGCCTTTTTGTCTACATATTCTTCTTCTTTATTTTTCAGATTATTAAGAAATTTTTCGAAATCTTCTTTGTTTTTTTTGACTAACTCAGGAGAATCCTCTTTGAAATGCAGCAAGGCATCTATCATCTGTTCTTTATCTAATTCTTTGTCAGCTTTGAGTAAAAGAAGTTCCGCTTCTATGTCGTCAAATCGTGGATACACGCAAACATTTGTCTTGCAAATCGTACATATATCATTGATATCCGTATAGAAAAAACCTTCTATATTTTCATCATATCTCTTTTCAGATTTCCTTTTATCGATCAATTCCTGATGATACCCTATGATATTTTTCCATTCATCTTTCCTTCTCATCCAACTTCTTCCTGCACAAGAATCAAAAGAAAGTTTTCCGTCCGGTGCAATAAAAACACGGTAATATGTATATTGGTCTTTTTTCTTCGTATTCTTATCTGTATCATCTTTTTTAAAGGACACAAACGCCCATGTTTTTCCTGATTTACCTAATGTTTCTGACCAATTAAACATGGTTAACTGTTTATTAACGATATCTTCTTTGATAAAAAGTTCTTGTATGATTGCATAAAATTCTGGATTTTTCTCTAGATCACATTTTTTATAGTTTTCAACTGTAATATGCTGAACAATACACTTGTTAAAGATCTCGTCATGCAGATCATTTTCCCCTTTGTAATAACCCTTATCATGTATGATGCGAAGATTATATGTGCCACTAGAAACAGAACCTCCTGGCATTGAACCAATACCATACACTTTTTTAAGAAATGCTTGAAAATCATCTGCGATTTTTTTTGATGTTTCCGTATTGCATTCATCTACAATTGCTATCATATGTGAAGATAACCGCTTTGCAACTTCTTTTTCATAAACTTTTGACTTATTTTCTTTGACTTTGATGCTGTATTTTTCCCATTTTTTATCATGAGACATCATTTCTTCCATTGTTTCAAAGTTTATTTCAATGTAATCCCGAAGATAGGTTCTCACATCTTCAACAAACTGTTTTAACACACCCATCTTACTAGCTTCAAACTTTTCCATGTTTTCTATATTTAAAAATGGAACAGTTGACTTTGTATTCTTATTTTTCTTTATATATTTTGTACCTTTGTCTGTTTTTAAAGCCCGGCGGAAGTTGCCTGTCGATTTATCGAAAACATAGCCACCTGAATCTCCTGTATCTTTTGTAAAAGTAACAACTTTTAGTATCAGATGAAATGAATAATCAAGATGTATCTGGACGAAATATACTGTATCTTTGCTTTTCCATTTTGGGTTCTGGTAAAAAAGTTTTCCCATGATATTATTCCTGTGAAATATCTCACTTTTGTAAGGACGGAGAGAATTAAATAGTAATCTTGCTAGTTGAATATCTCCTTCTCCAAAATACTTTTCCCTCACTTTTTCATCAAATAATCCTTTTATCTGGCAGACAGTTATATCCGGAAATCTTTCCCTCATTTTCTTTTTAAACGCATAGGTACTTATTTTATCTTTTTCTAATAAGACCAAAGCAGTATTTCCATATATCCATTGTACCGCAGTGATATACTGCTCTTCTGATACGTTGTCCAGAACCTCCTGACTGATATATTTCTTTCCTTCTGCTTTCTGTTTAATCTGGTAAATATCAAAATCACGCTCAATTGTTTCATAGTCAAATTTCAAGTGCAACTTATTCGTTTGATATTCTCTCATCATTTGACCTCCTTTGCTAATTTTTCAATAGGTTTCGTGATAATATCACCGTTTTTTGTAATAAGTCCCGGTATCTCAATAATCCCGTCCGTGCTTTCTTTTATCTCATACTTTGTGCCATCTTCCACAACAATATTGATGATATAGACACGTTTTGCTCCAACCATTCTCATTTTTTGCCGTATCTTCTTTAATTCATTCTCCCGGTCTACCTGCATGGATTCATCCCAATTCTTAAAATCAACATATACTTCTTCGTTCAGCCGAAAATCATATTTCTCAAACTTTTCTGGTTCCGTAATGTCTATTAGTTTGATACCCAACTCATTCTCAATTATAAACCGACCTGCAACCTCACCTAACGCACCTTTATAGATATTACGAAACATAACCGGGTTTAAAATTCTTGGCAGCATCTTAAAACTGGTTACATATCCTTTCTTTTTAAAATACTCTTTCATACCTTTATATTTAAGGATATATGGCAGTTTTGCTGCTTTTTCACTCATTTCACTCCAACCACGACAATTACTCTTATCCGCAAAACTGACTTCAACTCCATCCTGAAAATCGTTATATGCTTTAAAATAATATTTCTTTTTTCTGCCTGGAATATGGAAATAAAATTCGTTTAAAATATTGTCCGGCAATTTTGCTTCATCATAAAGAGTCGGATATTTTAATACCCATTCACGCATCTCAATCCAATTCCGTTGCTCTATAAGTTTCCAACAATTTTCTAAAAAATCATTAATCCAATCCAAACTACGGAAAGACGATTTATTCGCCTCTTCCCATGCCTCTTTTATAGAATCTTCTTTCGCTCTTTCTTTATCTCGGTTATATTCTTCTTTTAATTCTAGTATTTTTAGCATCTCTGGTGGAAAAAGGCACTGGCTTTCCTTTATATTTAGATCATCAACATTCATTTTCTTTAAAACATTCTCATTTACTAATATGTAAATATCTGGTGATTTAAGTGTAGTCCTGCAAAGCCGTCCAACAGCCTGCAACACTGTCCGCGTAATAGAGACACCAACAGATTTAAGATTGTACTGTTTGCTCTTATTTTCCCCTAAAAAAGCTTCCTTAATCCATTCTTCTTTATCTGTCTTTCCAATCTCTGAATGTACAAATAAATCTTCAGCCTGAAATATCTGTTCTGATATATTTTTATTTCGTTCATTTCTGTCAAAAGGCTGCCTAGAGTCAATACTTCTTCGAATGATATACGTAATTTCACCTAGATAGATTCCATCCAAATCTTTCTCTTTTCCCTTTCTCTTACCTGGCAGCCGTATAAGTCCTTCCGTATCTTTTACGTTATACTGTAAATTTTGCCCCTCAGCAAGTGTCTTATAAGAGGATATGATAATCACTCTTTTATGTTTATTCAATTTTTCTTTAAATTCTTTTTTCTTGTTTTTAAAATTTTTTGAATTCATGACTATGATTTCAATGTCATCACCTCTATAATCAGTATCTTCTTTTGCCGAATCTAAAAGTCCATTTAAAACTGTAGTATCCCACTTTTCTTTACCTTCTTCTGCTAAGATATTTTCAAGACACAAAAGAGTTCTCATATTACTTGTGCAAAATATGTGGAAAACATTAGCAATAGCCAAATACCGATTTTGTTTATAACTACCTTGTTTATCACTATCAGATATTTCATTTTTTATTTTTTGAACCAAAATTTTTCTGCATTCCTTGTTTTCAAAATAATTTCTTTCTGCACTGATTCTAAAGCCATGACATTTTATTTCTTTATTTTTATAAGGAATATTACGCTTAACTAATTCCGCAGCTATTTCGGTCTTTAATGCAGATTCTGTTATATGATAATCGGGTCCTAATTCTTCTTTTAGATAGTCAAGATTATAATTATTTAGTACTGTCTTAAATTCTGCACTGGCAGACATCCCAATAACAGAAGCCTTCCGTGCCATAGCGAGTAATATCTTTTCGGGTGTTGTTCTTATGCTTACAAAGTTAATATCTGTCTTATGGTTATGCCTATCCGCATCGACAAAACGATAATATTCAAAACCTGTCTGGTAAAAATCTTCTTTTTTAGATTTTAATTCTATTTTAATCTTATCTGCCTCATCGTACACCAGTTTCTGCTGATCCACTTTCAACTTAAAACACCCCATCAATGAGCTAAGGGCATTATCTTCTTGTAAAATATCCATAGGAGTCTCAGTCTTTTGGCGGTATATATTGACTACTGTTGCATACTGTTCTGCCCACTTTAGCAAGAAAAAACGAAAATCACGAAGAAAATCATGAATATCTTTCAATAATGCACTGATAGAAATTGCCCCATTTATTTCCTCTTTTTCATCTACCTGCTGAATATCTATCCTATTTTTAACCATGTTCTCTATTCCTACAACAGAAAAATTTTTCTTGCAGATCGTATTAATCTGTCCATCGTGGAAAATAAAAAGCTGTTTTAAATCATCCTGTTCCAATACTGTTTTATAATTTAGATTAAGTTTATAATCTTCCATGATTTTCTTCGCTCGATCACAAAACTTTTCATATTTTGTCCCATCCTCATCGATTCTTGTTTCTGCTTCTGTAACATAACGGTCAAAGTTTGTTAAATCCATATTGCTGGCAATCTGCCGAAATACATCCAGATAGTCATCATTAGACTTAAAAGAATTTTGAATAATATGATTTCTAACAAATTCCTTTGTCGAATCAAATTCATCCATAAAAATCACCGCATTCTTGCTAATATCTGAATCAAAAAATGTGATGCTCTTATCAACTAAAGATATGTTTTTAGACAAAAATTTGCTGATCGTCATAAGGATAATCTTCTTTTCCTTTATAAATACGACCGGGTACAATTGTCCAATCCATTGATACTGTTTATCATTTTTTATCCTTTCTAATCGCTCTCTTGCTGGAATGACAGAAAGTGTATTTTTAATTTCTTTTCGAAATTTCCTTTCTTCTTCTTCCACCTTATCTTCCCATATCTTTTTAATCTCCGGACTAGACTCTCCATTATATGCCTTTACCTGCTTTTTCAATTCATCGTAATTAAATGGCTGCTTGTCCTGCGGTATTGTTACTTTCCCGAGATTTTCTATAATGTTATCTACATTCGATTTTATATGCAGCACTTCTTTTTCAAACAACTCTTCATTTTCATATGCCTTTTTAAGCTCTTCTTCCTCCTCTCCAACATTTTTTCTTAACGGGGTCAGATAAATAAGTTTTCGTTCATCTGTTATCGTTCTAGCACACTGCCTCATGGCTTTTGCATATTCTTCCCTTATCTCTTTTACATATTCTTCCATGGCATGGGCAGCTTGATAACTTTTTCCAATTCCAGTCGGCACTTCACAAAGATATAATCCATTGCACTCCTTCCTCATGATGTCTAAAAAATACTGTTTTAACACTTAGCATTCTCCTTTCAATATTCTTCACTTATAAGAATAAAAGAATATCCAATTTCTACTCCTTACCGTTCTGCAATAAATCAATGCAATCTTCTAAGTATACGATTTGCTCTTTCCAATGGTCTAAGAGCATACCTTCGACTTGTTTCTTGGCATCCTCTACACTATCAGCAATAAATGTGTCATAATCCATATTTAGTTCATCAGATACACAGATATATTTATTATTATTATTTTCATCCTGAACAAATCCTGCTATTACCTTTTCATCGCCATAAGGTAACTTTAAGTGCAGTTTATAGCACTCTATTCCAAATCTGTTTTTTTTATCCGATTTCCCAATATTTCATTTTTTTATCCTTTTTCTTGATATACTTTTCTTTGCATGTTATAATATTCATGTCATTCCAAATCAATGGAATGTGGATTGAAATTATCTTTTTATTTTAGACGGCGGTTATTTTTTACAACCGCCCTTTTTTCTTTTTGTTTTAATCCACAGTCGGTAAATTTAACGGAGCCTGAATATCGGGAAAATCCGACTGTTGCTTAAGTCTCTTGTCAGTGGGGGATACCAATCTCTCTCCGCCCACCACTGACGCTTAGTGAATTTTAGATAATTCCTCCCCTACCTACTGATGTTGAGGAAGGGGAATCCTTATATTATTTTGTTAAAATTCAAAATCTTCCGGCATAACGGAGATAACGATACCTTAACGCGCCCCTCCCTTTCATGCATATTAAAATACTGAATATTATGGACAAGAATATCGTCAAGTTGTTCTTCGGTTATTTCCATTTTTGCAGATAAATCTATGAAATTCATCGATTTCATTTCCATTTTCCCAAGTGTTTCCATAACCTTTTTTAATTCTGGATATTCGGAAACCTTTTCGTTCATCTCTCTTAGCAGCCGGTTTCTTTTTTCCATAGTATTAATCAGATGGTATAGCATATTATATCCGCCCAAATATGCCATTTTTTGAGGATTATCCCCATTTTCCAATTCTTTTTCAAAAGTCTTATAGAAGGAATCTTCATTATCCCAAAATTTAGATAACTGTTCCGTTTTTTGTCCTGTTTGGATATAATCACACATTGCAATCGCCAGCTCATTTAATTCTACACCCATATCCTTTAGCTTCTTTTCCATCTCTACATATCCCTCTTTTTGTTTGCCAGACACTTCTCTGCAACTTCCATATCAACCTGCACTTTTTTAATAGCATCTCCTAATGCTAATCCTCTGGCACACCATCGGATACACATCATCTGATATTTCGTTTCTGCAAAATGATCAACAATGATATCCCAGATATCCGTTGAGTATTCTTTTATATCCATAATCGCATTTTTCTTTTTTCGTGACCAAAAATCTGTTCCATCTGTTCTAAGACCGACATAATCTCGGAATTTCTTGCGGTTTTGTTTATAAAATTGGCAAATCAATTTGGCACATATTGGATTCACAAGGTATTTTTCTTGATAACTTTCAACATCTGAACAATCTGGATACATATTATACTTCTCCAGACTCTGAGCCACAGTATCACTTTGTTCCGGAACGGAATCAGTATTCATATATCCCTCGTCTTCCTCTAACTCTGGCAATGTCATTGCTTCCTGGCAAAGGGTATCGCATCTCTCATTATAAGTATTTCCGTTATGCCCCTTAACCCAGTTCCATTCTATTTCAAAGGCTACTGCAAGTTTATCGAGCTTTTTCCACAAATCTATGTTCTTCTTTTTGCGAAACATCCCATTCATTGTTTTAATAACATACTGCGAATCAGAAAAAAGTTGTACATGTGTGTCTTTTTTTATCTTTTCTAAAGCCTTTATGACAGCCATAACTTCCATGCGATTATTCGTGGTACTACGGAAGCCCCCAGATATATCTGTAAATTCTCCAGTATTATTATTTATGATAACAGCCCCATATCCACCTCTACCACCGGGGTTGCATTCACATCCTCCATCCGTATAAATGATATAATCATATATTGCTCTCATTTTTCATCCTCCTCTTTCACCGTTTTTTCGAAAACCTCTTATTGTAGAACATTTGTTTTTTACTCATCTTTTAATACTCATCTGGTATGTCTTAACAATCATCTCAGCCTCTCCCGTATCCATATATTTTTTCGCATACTTTTGCAGCTCACTAAATAAATCCGGATATCTCATTGATAGTTCAACATAATAATTACTTCCAGATTGCTCTGTCCCTAAAATGTTTCCGGAACCTCGTAATGCATAATCGGCCTCTGCGATCTGGAATCCATTTTTATATTTACATAAAGCGATCAATCTTTTATTGTCCTTGTGCACAGAATTTAATATACAATATCCTGGACTATTTCCTCGTCCAACTCGTCCTCTTAGCTGATGTAAGCTTGCAAGTCCAAAACGCTCCGCATTGTTAATCACGATAACAGTAGCATTTGGGACGTTTACACCTACCTCAACAACAGTAGTACTTACAAGAATCTTAATCTCTCCATTTTTAAAGGATTGAATCACATTCTCTGTTTCATCTTCTTTCATTTTTCCATTTAGAACCGCTACAGCACCTTTGCCAAAAGCATCAGTATATTCCGCATATGTTTGCTCTACAGATAAAATTCCTTCCATAGCACCCTGTTTATCTTCAATAAGAGGACATACAACATATGCTTGATGTCCTTTTTCAATCTCTTTCTTAATAAATTGAAATATCGTATTCTGAGAGGCACATATCGCTGTTTGTATCGGTTTACGTCCATTGGGCATACTCTGAATATTAAATACTTCTGTAGTTGATAGCAGAACATCAGATAATGAACGGGGAATAGGGGTTGCAGACATCGTAACTGTGTGCATCCCCGCTTTCGCTTTTGTCGTAATTTCCTCCCTTTGCAGAACGCCAAAACGATGTTCCTCATCCGTTATTGATAGACCAAGATCATGAAATTTTACTTCTTTACTCAAAACGCTATGCGTTCCAACGATCATTAACGCAGAGCCATCTTCTATAGATTTAAGAATAGCTTCCCGTTCTTTTTTCTTTAATCCATTTGCAATGTACACTACGTCAATATCATATGGAGCAGCCATCTCTTTTAATTCATTGTAATGCTGGGAAGCTAAAACTTGTGTTGGTGCAAGTAAAACACTCTGAAATCCATTGTCAGCCATTACAAACATTAATAAAAAAGCTAAGATAGTCTTTCCACACCCTACGTCTCCTTGTATCAATGCATTTAACCTCTTTCCGCTTCTTATCCTATTTACCAACTCTTCATAAGCAGATTTCTGATCTTTTGTAAGCTGAAACGGCAGATTTTCGATTATTTTTGTTGTGATTGCCAAGGAATGAATCCCATAGGCAGAACCAGCAGGAAGATTTCTGTTTTTTTCTTCGAGTTGCAGGGCAAAATATAATAGATCATCCATATTTAACCGATATTTTGCCCTTTTTATCTGTTCAACGGATGACGGCTTATGCATTTCACGTATTGCCTCGTCTTTGGGTATCAAATTATATTTATGTAACAATTCTCTTGGAACCTTATCCGGTATTGTTGCATGTTCGAGGCATTCATTTATGATCCTTTCAAAATTACTTTCGGAAATTCCCCTTATTTTTTCATACGCAGTATAAATATGACAGTCAGATTTCCCATCATATTTTTTAAAGATAATCGGGTTGCTCATGAAAAATAGATTCTTTTTATTGGACGCTTTTAATTTTCCTCCAATGAAACATGTATCTCCTGGATTGTAATCTTTTTTGAGTACATTATACATCTCTGTAGTCCCGAACCAAGACACGCATAATTCATTTTGCGTATATATATCATGAAGAGTGCAGCGAACAATATATATAGATGACTGTTTTTTTAACTCATAGCTAACTAATTTGCATACAAAAGCATGATTTTTATCAAGTCTGTTCGTATTTAAAGGACTTATAAAAGAAAAATCATAGTATTTGGAAGGAAACAGCTGACAGACATCTTCGACAGTTTCCATTTTTCGCTTTTTTAAAATATTATAAGCTCTTATTCCTGCTATTTCCTTTAGCATAATACTCCTCCTTTCTGGTAAGATTTTTTACAAATCGAGTAGAACGGTTCGCAGTTCACCACAGCCCTAATGCCATTCCTCTTACAATTGCAGTTCGGTTAGATACATGGAAATATTCAGCAAGTTTATTTATAGAAATCATTCCGTTTTCAGAAAATTGTTTACATTTTGAAATAAACTGTTTGTCTGGCATCAATAAATAAGCTGCAAACTCATTAGCTTCATACTCCTCTACTTCTCCTATATTTACGGATTCCTTCGTTTTTAATTTGTCACTCCCATTGTCTTGTAAAAAATGTAAAATAAGATGTCCCAATTCATGTGCAACAGAAAACAATAATTTAGTTTCCGGTGTACTTTTTGTATATTCTATAATAAACGAACTATCATTTGGTATAACCAGCCTTACATCCTCTTTTAAGTTATCTTTCGGAACGCAGGAACCGGGTAACTTTTCCTGTATTATTTGACACAGTTGTTCTAATGTCAAAGGACTTTGTACCTTTAATGCGTTACATACAATATCTACACATCCATCTACATACAATTTTCTATACATTGCTTCTCCCTTATTTTAATCTCCACTTGACATATACGGATGTAATGCTCCTGCCATCTTATTTGCCGGCATTGTTTGTATCCATACATGTCCCGGACCAGTTACAATAGTATTAAAAAAACCTTCTCCTCCAAAAATTTTATTTTTAAGACCAGGCACTGTTTCCACTTTTAATTTACAGGATTCTGACATAGCTGCTAAATAACCAGTATCAAGAACAATAGATTCTCCAGCAGCTAATTGATATTCCACTACACTACCATCAATCTCAACAAAAGCCAGCCCTTTTCCACTTAATTTCTGCATAATGAATCCTTCTCCACCGAATAAACCAGCACTAACCTTTTTATTAAACACAGTAGACAACTGTACTTTTTCCGTTGCCGCAAGGAATGCTTTTTTCTGCACAATAATTTCATTTTCAGCATCTATTTTAAAAGGAAGTATTACTCCTGGAAAAGAAGAGGCAAATGCAATCAGCCCTTTTCCTCGCTTAGTACAGTAAATATTTTGAAAAAGTGATTCTCCTGAAAATGTCCTTGCTATAGCCTTTCCAATTCCATTTGTACTTGTAGCCATCTCCATATTAGGAGACATCCATGCCATTGCTCCCCGCTCTGTTATCATTTTTTCATTTTCCTCCAGATAACAGATTACAACTGGGAGATTTTCGCCTTTAATCTCATATTTCATCCAACAACCCCTCCTTCTTTTATTTTCCTAATAGATAAATCTTATCAGAACAAAATATTTTCATGTAATTATTTGCCAGTTCATACAATTCAGATACTTCCATTTCTCTTATAGACATATCAGATTCTTTTAATTTATTTGCTATATAGCGGTAAACATCGTATGTGATATGAACTCCCATGACTTCTTTTAAATAAAGCATTTCCTGAAATTCCTGAAAGGTTCCGCCATGGGATGCGCAATCCATAGATAAACCTAAATCTTTAAGAATACAATCTCCCATTGACTTATTACCATCTTCCATTGATTCTGTAATACGATGTATAAGTTCTGTCTTTCCCTGACAGGAAAACTGCCCCTTATATGTATTAACAATATAAGTCTGATACAGCCCAATCGTATTCTTTAATTCCTCTTCACTAACTTTTCCTTCCAGATACTGATTTACAATCTCTTTATGATTTCCTACCATTTTCATTAATTCTTTTTTATTCATTTTTCTTATACACAGGACAATATTCAATTAATATTCTATCGTTTTATCCAATAAATAGTCCGGTGTTTCTCCTTTCTTCCAATTTTACCAATTCTATATATGGTCATTATTAATACCTTTTGTTATGACGAGCAATACACCGGCAGGTGATACACCAACGGGCAACTGAAGCTGACAGCGGCTTCTTTACGAAACTTTCGCCTCGCTGGGGGAACACAACCCCTCTAACTCTTAAATTGCTCGTCTCAACTTCCGATAAATATTTTTCTTTGTAAATAGTATGACAGAAAACAGATTTCCTCTATTTTTCTGTATAAGCTTTTTCAATTTATTTTTTAGTTTATATACTGACTAATTAATTATTTTGCATTAGTTAGTCACTATACTGACTATAGTCTGTCTTGCTTTTTAGTCTGAATACTGACTATAAATCTTTATCCTGCATTCTTTTTTTATTCAGTCATCTAAAAACTCATATTATAGATAGACAAATATTACTGACGAACTGGAGGGATATAAAGAATAAGTCAGTGTCAGCATTCACAAAAAATGAAAGGAGAAAATTATGAAAGTAATACTCGATTACGATGATGTATTAAATGAATGTAACGAAGAAGCAATACGAAAATTAAATAAAGAATATGGATATTCTTATTGTTTAGAGGATATTACGAATTGGGGGATACTAGAGAATGAATTAGATAAACGAATCCCTTATTTTGTCCAACCGAAGTTTGTCAGAAATATTCCTATTAGAGAAGGAGCAAGGAAGCTTGTATGCGAACTTTTAAAAAGACATTGCGAGATTTTTATCGCAACCAGTGTACCAAGTCAGTGTGCAGGCGTAAGAATCGCAGATATTATTAGGAACTTTCCAGAAATTGATCCTGGGAACATTCTCATTGGCAGCCGGAAAGACATCTTAGTTGCAGACATCTTATTAGATGACTGTTATTTCAACATTGAACACTCAAATGTTCGTTATCCAGTATTGTTCCGCAAACCATGGAACGCACAGTATACTGGGGTGCCAGCAGTATCCGATTATAAGGAATTTTTAAAATTAGTAGATATGCTCTTGGATTCCAAAAACAAATTAAACCGTTTCCAAAATCCAAATATATTCATCTTAGTAGGGCCTTCTGCTTCAGGAAAATCTACTGTGCAAGAGGAATTATTAAAAACAGAAAAATTTATCCGTACAAAAAGCTGCACAACACGAGCTCCAAGAAAAAAGGATGATGACTACTATTTTCTCTCCATGGCAGATTTTAAAAAAATGGAAGAAAATGAAGATTTCTTAGAGACAACTTTCTATAAAGGAAATTATTATGGGACTTCGTATAAGGAATATAAGCGTTGTTCAGAAACAGGCAAAAAAATAATTTTTGTTATGGATATTAATGGAGCATTACGAATAAAAAAAATGTTTGGCAAAAAAGCCTGTACTATATTTTTAAAGAGAAAGCCCATTCATTGTATAAGAAGTATTTTGGATAGGTTACATACAGGAGAAATAACGAAAGAAGATGCAGCAAACCGGCTCAATTTTTTATCTGCTGAATATGAAAATGAAAAATTTTGCGAGATTTCTATTGAAAACAATACGATTGAAGATGTTGTCAAGCAGATCATGGATATCTGATCAGGAGGAGTAGACATGAAAAAAGTTATAAATGGAAGATCATACAACACAGAAACTGCAAAGGAATTAGGATATCAAACTAATGGATATGCTAACAACGATATTTATTTTACTGGAGAAACCCTGTATCGAAAAAAGACTGGAGAATTTTTCTTATATGGAGAAGGCGGAGCTTACAGCATATATGGAAGAGATTTCGGAATGTCACGAGGCGGCGGAGAAAAGATCATCCCTCTTTCAGAAGATGAAGCAAAAAATTGGGCAGAAAAATATCTGGATGCAGAGAAATACATTAAGATTTTTGGCGGAGATGAAGAGTTTTTTGAGATATTCTCTAAGACTCAGAAACTTGCACAATTCCCTTGTTTTGATGAAGACGAATATAATCGTATCACAGAGCATCTTCAATCTGAAAAGGTATTAATGGTTTTTAAAAAGGAAAAACCAGTTGCAGTTCTTTTATCCCTAGAAGAGTACCAGAATCGTTCTGAATAAAGTTTTCCTTCATACTCACCCATATTATCTACGAAACCAATTTTCAAAACAGGAGGAAAACAAAAATGGCAGGAAGGAAAAACACAAATAAGGAAAAGATAGAAAAAGCAAAAAAGGAATTAGAAACACTGTCTGCTATTCTTGGGGAGATATTAGATGATGCAATGACCCAGACAGAAGCAGCGAGAAAACTTGGCATTACACCACAGGAATTTCGGCATGAAACAATAGGAAATTTTACAAACTATGTAAAAAAGAAAAATATCTTAACAGAGGATGATATTCTGACGTATCTAAAGGATATGGAAACACCGCTTGACCGGATAGCAAAAGATATGTTTAATATCACAGATAAAAACAAACTGTTGATCATTGAGATTGACGATCCAGACGATTTTATATATGTCATGAAAGAGACCCTTACGGAAAAACAATTTTATGTGATGTCTTTGCGGTATGGTTTTGATGAGGAACCGATGACGTACCAAAAGATTGGTGAACGTATAGGAACACAAAAAGAATGGGTACGACAGATAATCAACAAATCTTTGAGGAAACTCCGTCATCCATCCTGTAGCAGAAGATTATTTCCAAATTATCCAAAGTATACAAAAGCGTTACAAACGTATAAGACAACGGAAAGAATTTATCTGACAATGGAGAACAAGTACATTAATGCTTCCACAGAATGCAAAAGGATGTTGCACAATATCGAACTGGCTAAAACCACACCGAAGTTAAAAGAACAGTTTGAAAAATTGTTTTATCTTGAAGATATCCCAGATATCCCAGATGAATGGATCGCTTCTTTCCATGACCTGCATATCACATCTGTTTATGATTACCTGAGTGCAGATGAGGAGAAAATCAAAGAAATGCAGGATATATGCCCTGGTTTTTCTATTACAGAGATGGAAAAAATCCTCAATATTAAGCCACCAATCACAAGAAAAAAACTGTGTTCTATGAGATTCCCACTAATAGAAACAGAGATCAGTACAAGGGCGTTCAATGCATTACGCAGAAGTGGAATCAACACATTGGGGCAGTTAACACAACTGACGGAAAGCGATTTAAAGAAAGTCCGAAACTTGGGACCAAAATGCTGTGAAGAGATTAAAGAACTTTTGGAAAAATACAATCTTCAATTATTAGAAAAATAGTATATCTCTTGCCAACCAAAGAAAAGGTATCCATATTAAGATTGTGAAAAATTTCAAAAACAAGGAGGATAAAAATGGAAACAAATGAAAGAGAAAACAGGTATAACACTTTACTGTGGGACAAATTAAAAAAAACACAGAGGACATCATGTAAGTATTGTTTCTTATGGAGGTTGGGATGATCCGAAAAATATCAGCTTGGAATGCGAGGATTGTAATGAGGTCATTTTGGATGCCGAACTGTATACTATCTGTGAAAGGGAAGATATATAAAGGAGCAAATATATGCGTATAAAAAAAAGAAAGAAAAAAGAATGCCAGTCAGTTTTACAATATGTTTATGAACGGATCTTGCGTATATGTATTTTGTAAAAGACTACCGCTTATTTGATAAAGTCAGATACCAGGGCAGGAAGAATTATCTAATAGAAAGGAGGACCGTCTGAAGACGGTGGCGAATACCTCCCCGGCTTAAAAACCTGGGGTATCCTTCGCCTAAATTTTCGATGAAAGTAAAAGATTTATTGGAAAATTATCATGTAACAGCAGAAAACCGCAGTCAACTTTAGTTGCCTGCGGATGAATGCGTTTTTCTTATACAGAAAAATAGATCTGCTGCCAATTATGACATACTATCTATGAGAGATGTTTTTGGATATCCGTTATCTTATGGAAAGGAGAGAGTGTGTTATGCGTACATGGAAGATAAACATACAACCAACGAAAGATGCTGTGTTATGCGACTATTTCGCAGAAAATACCACAGCCGCCAAATGTATGTATAACGTAGCTAACTTCTATATTCGGAATACGATGACGGGGATACGGAAATCTCCAGAAGAACGGACTGCCTGTGAGACAGAGGTACTTCACTATGTTTTTACCGGTATCCAGAAAGCAAATCTCCATGCACGGGAAAACTATGAGAAGAAGCTGAAAAAATATCAGGATATGCATACCGAGAAGGGAGATAAACTTGCCGCAGACTTAAAGTGTAAGGTATTCCCTTATCCAACAAAGGAAAAATGGTTTCTGTCTTATGGGGTATTAGATGCTATCTTTAAGTATACAGACCATCCAACCTACCGGCGGATGAACAGCCAGGTTAACCAGAATGCGATAAAGAAGAGCGTTAAGAGCTGGAAGTCTTATTTTCAATTACAAAAAGACTATGCTATCCACCCGGAGAAGTATAAAGCCCGTCCGAGGATACCGGGCTATGTCAAAAATCTTGCTATGACAGCCGCTTATACAAACCAGACAGCGAAATTTATCCGTAAAGATGGGC
>OLRT01000014.1_pt1 | contig 157724 bp, 145 predicted proteins | sample 1672021 | NCBI WGS metagenome assembly OLRT01 (sample SAMEA3136637, study PRJEB25190) | human gut metagenome | reverse complement strand
AAGATTGTTCTTATCTTGTTACATATATAGTATGCCGAAAAAATATAGTTTTTGATGAAAAAAAGAAAAAAATATTTTTTAATTCTTTACGCTTACATCCGACGGACAACTAAATATGTAAATTTAAGCGATGCATATTTAGGTTGGCCGCGGTTTTACGCGTAATTACGATAATATAAGCCAACAAAGAAAGGTTCATACTTCGAACTTATCTGTGAACTTACCCACCGCTTGCTTACGCTGAAGCGGGGGCTTCCTGCCTAAACCGGGTGACATATTATGCACGTCTGTAAGCGTGACCCCGTAGCTCGACAGGCTACTCCGGCGTTCCACCGGTAATATTGTCGGGTAACCGATAGATTGCGTATCTACACAATCATAGTAAGCAGGGAAGGCTTTTTATATCCTTCCACTGCTGGTCTAGACATATTTTCTTCAAGAATCCGGAAACCTTCTTCCAGGATATTGGCAGCTGCATTTTTGTCGCGGCTTATAACATGCCCGCATTCAGGGCATACATACACCCTGTCTTCAAGTTTCAAATCCTTGTTTATGTATCCGCAATGGCTGCAGGTCTTAGAAGATGGATACCATCTATCAACACGGATAAGAAGTTTTCCAAGTTTATTGCACAATTCTTCAAGAATCTGCGTAAACTTTCCCCATCCGATATCGGAAACAGATTTTCCAAGATTCAGGCCTTTCTTCATTGCTGCCATGTCCAGGTCTTCAATCGCAATCAGGTCATACCCTCTAACAAGCCTTACAGCAATCTGGTGAAGAAAATCGTCCCTGCGATGCTTGGCTTTCGCATGCAGACGTGCAATCTTCCGGCACTGCTTGTTGTAATTGTTAGAGTCTTTAACCATCTTGGAACGTTTACGCTGCTCCCTTGCGATACGTTTTTCTAATTTGCGGTATTGCTTCAGAAAGCGAACTTCCCGTCCATTTAGTTCATAGGACGGCCTCTTGCCAGTGGAATCTATATACAGGAACGGTACAGACATATCAAGCCCGATTCCAGAAACGGCGTCCCTGTTTCCTGTTTCAAAAAAATCCTGTAATCCGGTGGATGGTTCAATTTCTTCTGTCGGATATTCAAACGCGATGGAAAAATACCATTTTCCATCCGGTTCATGTGTGATGGTCACGTTTTTTAATGTGCCGCCAGGCGTAACTGGTCTGTGCATGGAAAGATGTATCGGTCTCGCAATCTTAGGCAGGCGTATTCCATTACCTTCTATTCTGATATTATGGTTAGTATAATTTGTCGTATAACTGTCTGTGCAGATATTCTTTTTCTTGAATCGTGGCTTCCCCTTATCTCCGGAAAAATAATCATTTCGTGCTTTTTCCAGATGGAGCTGTACATTTGCCAGATTGGAAGAGTCCATATCTCTCAGCCATTCCATCCCGGAAACATTTTTGTAATCTGCAGGTGTCATCGGAATAGTAAAACCCAATTCTTTCCACATCAGGTTGTAATCAGAAAGCATCCGGTTCCACATAAAACGTGCCGCTCCAATATTCTGCTTTAATAAAGACTCCTGTTCTTCTGTTGGATAGCCACGAAAACGGTATGCAATAAATACAGTGTCAGGTTTCGCAATACGTCTGGATGACGACTTTTTATGTGATGTAGATTTTTCTGAAATAACAAAATTCCTGTCTATCACATCATACAGGCTACAGGATGGCGTAGATGTAGCAGCAAGTGTATATAACTTCTTATTCTTCTCACACGTCATGATAAAATCATCATGTTTAGATTTTCGTTTTGCCATACGTTCACCTCATGTATGTATTTTTCTTACATGTATAATATGCCAAATTTTTACTAGATTGTAAAATTTTTGCGAGGCTTTTAGTAAAAAAAGAGAATTCATCTCACCGCCTTAGAGGCGGGAGAATTCTTCTCTAAAATGTGTTAAAATCAGGTGTTCCACTACCAAACAAATGTGGGGCTTTAAAATCAGGTGTTCCGCTACCAGTAAATGCGGGGCTGTAAATTCAGGTGTTCCGCTACCAGTAAATGCGGGGCTGTAAATTCAGGTGTTCTACGACCAAAAATGTAGTGCTGTAAATTCAAAGAGAGGAAAATTCCTCTCTTTTATTTTTTTACAACAAAAAATCCGGCTGTATTCCTACAGCCGGTAGCAATCAGTTCTCGTACACAAATCCATCAGTTAACTTTGCAACAATTTCTTTTACATATTCTTTTGTCAGTTTCTTTTCCAGCTTGATTTTATATGCTGAAACACACTGCAGACCCTCTTCCTTGTCGTAATATAACTTGGCGATATACTCAGTCTTAATTGGCAGGGTTTTTGCATATGCTGAAACTATACGCTGGTATTTCAGGTATTCAGCAGCGTTTTCATACATCTCCCAGTCTCCGCATTCTTCATACATGAACGGCAGAGACTCCAGACCGCCTTTTTTGAGACTTACATCCCGGATATTTAAGATATACATGGCATTTTCATCCACTTCTTCACCAGGAAGCGTCGTGCAACACCAGAATTCTTTATCTACCATCTCATCGAACAGCCCTTCTGGAAGCATATCACCAACCTCTTCCGCGAAATCGGCAATGGACATTCTGCCCTGCAGGTTTCTGATAACAGATTCTGCTTTTTTGATTTCCTTTTTGGAGGCTGCGATTTTCGCATCAATTGCACACTTCTGCTCTTCCAGCTCTGCAATGCCATCATATAATGATGACAGATACTTAAAAGTATGTTTTTCTTCTTCAGAGACATCATCTACATCAGAAATGAAATCAGTATCAATGTTTTTGTATGTTACACCGTCCGCATCAACATATTCATTTTTTCCAATCTCTACTGCTACAACCGATTTTGTCTTGGTTAACTGAATGTTTACGATTCTTTTATCACTCATTATTTTACTTCCTTTCTTGTTTTGAATGTTTTTTCTTCATTTGCAATATGCCGGATTTTTTTCGGCAAAAAACGCAAAAACAAAATCAGCCAGATAGCAAACAATCGCATTTTTCAGAACATATATTCTGCTTACCGGAATGTTTGCAAAAATTTTGCTTAAAATATATACAAAACAGCAAAAATGTTATATACTTTTTAGCAAAAAGGAGGTTTTAATAATGCCAAAAGTTAAAGTAATTCGTCCTACAGAAGAAATCGAAAAAGACTTAACAAAACTTGAGGAAAACATTCAGGCCGCAGCCGCATCTATCAAAGAGATGAAAGCAACCAGAAGAGCGTTAAGAAAACAGCTTGAACTTGCACAAGCAAAAGAAGCCGAAGAAAAACAGGCTAAAGCAATTAAAGAACTTGCAGAACTGATGAAAGAAAAGGGTGTCACTGTCGAATATCTAAAAGGCCTTATGCAGTAGAAAAAAAATAAGAAATGCCAGGGATAATATTTCTGGCATTTCTTATTCTTTTCTTTAGAGCAGCCGGCTTAAGCCGGCTGCTCCTTTTATCTTTCGTCTACTTCTCCCCATCCTGTAATATCGCATACATTCTTAATCCACTTTTTTGCTTCTGTATCCCTATTTACAAAGCAATCCCATACTTTGGCTGCACATGCTGTATCCTTAGCCGCCAGGTCCAATAAATCCCACATGCCTTCAAATGTAATTGAAAACGGAATCGCAGTATTCTCATCATCAGAATCCGGATAATAAACTTCTACCTCAATTGGGAGTAGCTGCCCCTTATATGCACCTGTGCAATATCCTTTTTCTGTTTTCAGCGTTAAGCCCAATGCGTCACAAGCAACTTCTTTTGGGGTAGTTAATAAGTTGCCCATCGCCCGTCCTACTGGCTTTTCTGTGTTATCAAAATCCAAATTGATTCCGATTTCGTCTAATACAGAGTCAACTTCATTAACAGCCTTTACGGTAGAAAGTGCTTTCATAAAAATTCTTTTTCTGATTTTTTTATCGTTTTCCATGTTTAATCCTCCTTGCGTTTCATATCTTAAATATGCTGCTTTTTCGTATTTCTGTGAAAATTTGCGGAAAAACATTTTGCTTTTGTGGTAGCAAATGGAAATTTTCGGTAATTCACTCGCAAACCTTTTTTCTTTTTTTTAAAAATCCTGCATACTAGAATAAACAATCAACTTATTTCAGGAGGAAAATTTATGCAGAACTATCAGATTAGAAAAAAAATCCATCCAAAACAGAGTGTCGCTGTTCTTTTAAAAGAAGACTACGAAAATGGAAATCTTACATACGGAATCGTAGATGAGATTTTAACAAAAACCGAAACTCATTACAGGGGGATTAAAGTGAAAATCAAGCCGGAAAATGAGACAGAGGAAGAAAAAGAAATCCGAAAAGAAAATCCAGATTACCGCCTCGTTGGCAGGGTAAAAGCAATTCTTCCAAAACAGAAAGCGAAGTGACCTGGATGGCTGAAGGATATATTTACATAATAATGCAGCGAGCTATGCTCGCTTGCACCAGACGCGGGTGAAAAACCACGCCCGTCGATGACAAACCCATGTCTACATGACATGGTCAAAATCGGCTATGCCTCCGACGTGGAGGCTCGCCGAAAACAGTTAAGCACTACTGCACTTCCTTTCGAATACGAGATATATGCAACATACGAGACATCAGGTCAGCTGGAGGATAAAAAACTGCACGAATTAATCGATACATTGAACCCGAAATTACGTCTCGCCAAAAATCGGGAATTCTTCGCAATGTCGGCAGAAAAAGCTTACCGATTGCTTGAGGCTATCGCTATCATATCAGGCAGCGCTGACAAATTGAAGCGCGTGGCTCCGATGCAAGGCGAAGGCGTAGTAAACAGCACAAGAAAGCAGTCTCATTGTTCAGGCAGCAGCGGACGGAAGCAAAGACCGGCAATCAACTTCCAGAAATGCGGTATACCAGTCGGGGCCGAGCTTGTGTTTATCGACGACGATTCAGTCAGGGTGACGGTCGTGGACGCAGAAAAGAATAAAGTAGAGTACAACGGCGAGACCACTTCTCTTTCGCCGCTTGCTGAAAAGCTCCGAAATGTATCAGCCATCCAGGGAGCTTCTGTCTTTACATACAATGGGAAAAAGATTACGGATATTGCAGAGGAGACACAATGGAAAGAAGAATGATTGTCTATCCTGGCCAAACATCCAGAGCAACAGAAAAGGTACTTTTGGCGCCTTTTTTTGTTTTTCTTTTGCTTCATTGTATGATATACTGAATACATCCGCAATTTGTTAACAGATGCTACATTTTGCATATTGCATATACATAGCAAACAAGAAAGGGGAATGCAAAATGCAGGACAAAAAATTTACAGAAAGACTGAAACAGCGCCTCACGATTGAGTTTCAAAACCAGGACCGCAGTGGAGCATATGGCTTTACACAGCGCAGCATGGCTTACAACTCCAATAAGATTGAAGGAAGTACATTGACGGAAAGGCAGACCGCATCATTATTTGATACAGGTACATTTTTCGCAGATGACGAAGACACAATCTTCAGAGCAAAAGACGTGGAAGAAATGAACGGTCATTTTAAGATGTTTAACTACATGATGAAGCACGCAGGTGAACCGCTTACTGCCAATATTATCAAAGGCATGCATAAAAATCTCAAAGAGGGTGTCTTCGAAGATATGGCAAACGGATACGCAGTCGGAGACTGGAAAAAGCGTGCAAACCTTGTAGGGAATATTACCACTGCTCCTCCACAGGAAGTACCGGCAATGGTTGAAGCTCTACTTGCCAAGTATATCGGCAAAAAGAAAATTGAGCTGCGAGATATTGCAAAATTCCATGCTATCTTTGAAAATATCCACCCGTTCCAGGATGGGAATGGCCGCGTTGGACGCATGATTCTGTTAAAGCAGTGTCTTGACGCAGACATTACACCTGTCGTAATCAGAGACGAAAACAAAATCAAGTATTACCGGTATCTTAGTGCCGCGCAGAACAAGCACGATTATGCGCCGCTTATTGATTTTTTTGAATCAGAACAAAAATGGTATCAAGAAAAAGTAATACCTATGATTTTTGATTATGATGAATTGCAGTAAACAGCAAGAAGGGGGACATATAACATGGCAGGGATATCAGGAAGCTTAAGCGACATTGATGCTATTGAGCGAGAGATGTTTGATGATTATAATGGCGAAGGTCCAAAACACAAAGCTGAGGAAGAATTTTATGGAGAGATGCTTGATGACGAACTCCTAATTGAAGACTACGAACCAGATTTAAGTGATGAAGATGCAAAACCGGCAACGATGAGCGAATGCTCTATGTTTTTGGTGCAGCATATGATTGACGACGAATTATTTTCTTCGTTAATGACACCACAGAGGCTTATCGATTATATCAATATGGACGATTGCCACGGTGAGTCATACGAAATTTTTGACTGTATGTCTGAATTCGGAAAAGTCAAGCCACTCAGATACAAAGGCTGGCAGCCAGGATGTCTGATTGAGGTTGTTGACGAGACCGGCAAAGTCATTCTTCGTGGATATGGAGAGGACCACTAACTTTTTATTTTTTCTGTATTTTATCAAGCACAAACGAACAGGCCGATTAATCGGCCTGTTCGTTTTGTTTTTCTGCTTGTTTTTCTCTTTATCTTTTTTATTTTTCACTTATTTTTTTCTTTTTTTCTTTTTTCAGCCTTATTACAAAATCCTCTTTTAATTCACCAGTGATTTCCGTATCCAGAAAAGTGCAATTCCTGATGCCCTCATACGCCTCTTCCTCTGACATAGAATTTATCTCAGCTGGGCATTCTTTTGGATGCTCTCTCCAGCGTTTTTTGTGTTGTTCTATATAGCTGAAACTTCCTGCTTATCTCATGCGCCACATCATCCGGCAGTGGTCTGAACCCAATGCATGTCAGCGTCCTTCCGACGCCATTTTTATCCACATCTTCCGGTTTCAGCTCCGTCAGGCAGTTATCCTTAATCAGGAAGAAATCTTTCCCCTCTTCCATTCCAAGCTCTTCCGCCATATTCTTCGCCTTCAGTAACTGATTCCTGTTTCTTGCCTCACATATTGTTTTTGTAAAAATCCCGCAAACCCAATCATCGTAAGTCTCCGCATCCATTTTTATCTCAAACACATGTTCGCCATCTTCAATTCTTTTTATTTTATTTTTATTACCTTTCGCATCTCTGAGCGGCGCTGTCAGAAACGCCATGGACGCATGAGATACCTGTGCCGCCAGTTTACCGGCAGACATGTTTAGGTCTTTTCTTGCGATTATCAATTGCCGCATGTGTTTTTACCTTCTGGCTTGATTATTTTTTTGACTCCTTTTAAACGGAAAAATCAAGGTTATCGATGATATTGTCCTTATTGCATTTCTTATACAAATCGCTTGCAGCATTAAGCACAATCATCTTATTAACCAATTTTGAAATCCACTCTTCAGGAATAGCATCAAGACCGTAAATAATGCCAGCAATGCCGCCTGTTATGGCGCCGACAGTATCTGTGTCATCGCCAAGATTCACCGCTGTTAAGACAGCATCTTTGTATGTTGTCGTATTGAGGACACACCACAAAACGGCTTCTAATGTATCGATTACATACCCAGATGACTTAATACTTGATGCTGGCATAGAAAGTATCTTTCCTGAGAAAATATTTGCAAACGCAGATTGTATCTTATCTTCGGTATAATATTCAGCAAATTCATGACATACGGTATCATATGCAGTTCTAATGTTATTTGTTTTCAGCAGACAGATTATCAATTCCACAAAAAAATGACAGGCAACTTTTGAAATAATATTTGCATGCGTCAATGATGATACCTGATATATTATATTCTTCTTTTCTTCAAAATCATCAACATTAAGCAGGTAAAAAGCAAGTGGATGTATACGCATCAGGGAACCGTTTCCATTACTGTATTCATCTTTCCCTCCGGCTTCAATCGGAGATGCTCCCTTATGCATTCTCCATATAGCCTCTCTTGTCGTGTTTCCGACATCAAACACCTTCCCGTTTGCTGTATACTTACCTTTATACAACCAATCCATCATCCTGCGAGCTATACTGTCCATGTTAAACTCTTTATCCACCAAGGCTTTAATTAAGGCAATTGTTAATGACGTATCGTCCGACCAGGTTCCAGCTTTCTGATTATGCGTCCCTTTGCCCCTCATGTCTTTAACCGGGTTCTTACTTAATTCTTCTCTTGAAGCAAACTCAACAGGCACTCCTAACGCATCGCCTACTGCGAAACCAACAATTGAGGCCATGATTACATTGTTTAACATACAATATTTTTCACATTTAGTCCTTCCTATCATGACGCTAACAGGCTTTATCCTTTTATATTTTGAACACCGAATCTTTCCTGACATATTATATTGGCAGCTTTCGCAATAAGTTTCTTTTTCTTTAAACAAATCATTTTGAATATCTCTCATTTTTTATTTCTCCTTCCTTTATCATATTTCCAAGCCTACCCTCTTCCTCTCGGTTCGGCTCCTTTTTAGCTCTTTTTTTTGGCTCCTTTTTTTTGTTCTTATGTTAATATGCTGAATTTTTAAGATTTTTGACTTTCTTTTTCATTTTTTTTGCTTTCTTTATTTTCTTTTTGTACAGCAAAAAGCAGCCGGCTTCGCCGGCTGCGGTGCAGTTAAGAGACCTTTGAAAGCAGGTCAATGTTTTTTGAAGTTTTTGTTGTTAATTCTTTTATGTAGTTCTCCATGTAGTCCCAATCGGGATTACCGGCATTATCGGCAGGGAGAAGAACCATCAAATTCCTTACACGGTCAACACTAAATTTGTAACCGAGCCATCCAAATTCTCCTCTTTTTTGATATATTATAGCACATAAAAATAAGGCGTTATATTCATTAAGTGGAGTACTTGAAAATGGAGTCAGCGTTGAAACAATGTTTGATGTAGAAAACGGCTCTTTTTGATAAAAGGCAGTGCCCATCAAAGCGCCGTCAGAAGCAACAGTAATACAATTACCTTGATGTTCCGCTGTTGTGTAAGCGTCTGTCACTCCATTATTGAAGCCGCTTGTTGTAATATAATTTATATTTCCATTTCCAAGTTCCTTCTTTGGCCTGAATTTTCCGTATTCTACAGAAAAATAATCTCCAATGCGAAACCTTTTCCACCTTCCGCCACCCGAAGCAAAGGTAACTTTTTTATATATATCCTGAAGTTCACTTAACGTTATCCGCGATACGACACATAAATTTTTCAATTTCCTCCCAATCAGGCTGCCCGTTTTCATTTGCTGGCAAAAAAATCTCCTCTTCTTTTACTTTATCAGCTGAGCATTTTTCTTCATAACTATATTTTCTTGTTAAGATTCCATTTAACATGCACGCTATAAATTCTTTTACTGCATGTGAAAATTCCTGTTTATCAATCAAAACAATCGCGTCACCAGTAATGTTAAAATCATAATCATGATAAAAAGCACTTCCGCAGCCAGCACCATTACAAGAGACGGTAATTTTATCTTTATATACGGCAGACACGTCATAAAAGCCAGCAATACCCTGATTAAAACCAGCGGCAGCAATCACCGGAACCTTTCCTTGTTCTTGCTTCTGTAAGCCTTTTACAGAGCCACGTTCAGCATCAAAGAAATCTCCGACTTTAAATTTCTTCCATTCTTCTTCCGTCTTATTTCCTGCTGTAGTTATATCTATTTTCTTTCTATGTTCTTTTTGCTTAAAAGTTTTGTTTTGGACTTTTTTTTGAATTTCTTTTATGTAGTCTTCCATGAACTGCCAGTCCGGTTCGTTAATGGCTTTGGCTGGAAGCAGAACCTTGATTTTTTTTAATTCAGCAAGTGATGGATAAGTGTATGCATCTTGATACTTTGCAGCAAGCATCTTATTTATGCAAGTTGTGATAAAAAACCTATGAGTTATCAAATCCTCATACTTTGGATATAAGATGAATATATTTTGTGACGCATACCACTCTCTTTCTCTATAAAGGCAACATGTTTTCCCAACCTGAACAACCGAGAAAGTTTTTGCTGGATTTGCATCATATCCGATATTGTTAAGTTTCCCTTGAACACCGTTATTTAACGCAGTTCTACCAACAAAATCATATTTTCCATCATCTGCAAAATTTAACATTAATTTATCTGTACTTTTTGTTGTTTGGACATCAAATAACTCTGATATTTCAAATTCCTTCCAAGAAGAGGTATCAATCCTATTCATATTGATACCCCCCCCCGATACTTCACGCGTTAATGTATCAAAGTCAGGAATATATTTTGTTATTGCAGGCAATATTAGTTCAAGATTTTTTAAGTTGTTACCATTTAACAAATTTGCATACCCATACTTCCCAGCAGATTTCTTAATTACAGAGCAAATAAATAGCGCATTCAATTGGTTTAAGTTATCATTATAGAGCAAAGCTATTGACGCACCAGAGCCACCTCTTCCAAGAAAATCATCTTCCTGCCAGAAAGAAGACCCATCAAGAGGGCTGACTGTAATGCAACGCCCTTTATCTAGGACCTCTCCTTCTTTTGGTTTCAGGCATTTCATAACACCATTATTAAAAGCCCCAGATGATACATAATTGACAGTGCCTTCTTCATAATATTTTTCACTTCTCGCATCCGGCTTTTTTATCATAAAAACATCTTCAATTTTAAACTTCTTCCACCCACTCACATCAATCTTTTTCATCGCCTTCTCCTTTCAACCGAATCACCGTTTCACCGTCCTTTTCTTCTACTTCAGAACTATACAGCACACTCTGCAGCAACTGTTCATTAAAGGACTTCACATCAACCCCGCGTTTATACATCTCATAATCCATTACGCATTTTACGAAATCTTCTTCAAAGATTTCAAACGGCTTTTCCGGCATCTGATAAGATAAATGCTCTGCCGGATTGATTATCTGCCTTGTGTTATATTTTGGTTCATTTCCATCCTGGATTGCCTGAATCCAATAATCTTCAATGTCATCCCATCTGTTTTTTATGTCCTGGCGGCCTTTGTTCTTAACTGTTTCAAGCCCATCGTCTTCTATATAGTATCCGATAATATTTCTGCCGTTTTGCGGCTTACCAGCCTCAAAAACGAAGATTGAAGTGGTTACTCCAATTCCGAAAAACAAATTTTCCGGCAGCTTGACAATTGTTTTTAATGTGTGTTTTTTAAGCGCATTTTTAAGTTTTGTTTCTTTTTCCAGCTTCTTATCTGGCATGATAAAAGCGCATTCAGTGCCAACCGGCACACTATTCAGAACGTTCAGAACTATATCCGCACATTTGTTCTTACGCTCATAAGGCGGGTTCATCAGAACTTTTGTGATACCCTTTTCTTTAATCCATTCGGCAGCTTCTAATGATTTGGCATCACCGTGAAGCAGATTGGTCTTGCCATCTTTATGTATCAGAAAATTTGCACAGGCGAGAGCATAAATCTTTCTATACATCTCAATACCGAAAAGCTGCTTTGATTTAATTTCTTTCGCTTTTTCCGTCATCGGCCCACCGGCTTCACGAATCATATTTGCCATTGACTTTACAAGGAAAGCACCAGAACCACATGTTTCATCAAGTACTTTATCGTCCATACGAACATCAATTAACCGATACATGAAAGAAGTTATATGGTCAGGAGTAAAAACCTGTCCGGCATCCGCTTTACCACGATAACGGTTGAACTCGTTAAAGAATATCGACATAACGTCCTCACCGTTCCATTGCTGGCTGTTTATCAAATCTGATATTTCGCATACATTATTAATAAAATCATTGATTGCATCCTGGTCTTCGGTAATTGACATTCTGACAGCAGAATACTCCTCAAGTAAGATATTTAGCTTATCATTTTGTCTTTTGTCTGACTCAATCGCCTTTGCAATAGCGCTGTAAATCCAGTTATGAAACGTACTGTAATCCATATCTTTTAATCTCTGCAGCCCATTCTTTGGATTATACCTTTGTGCCACCAGCGCGCAAGCGGTAAAAATCATCCTGTCCTGTAAATCTGTCATACCAAACTTAAAATGTAGACTGTTATTAATTCGCTGTGTAACTTCGTAGATGTGGTTTTTATCTAGCTTTTCTTCGGTAAACAACGCCAGATAATACGTTTTTGGCTCTAACTTTTCCGATACCTCTTCCAGAAGTTCTTTATTTTTATATACCTTAACTTCTTTTCCGTTATACAAAATTCCGATAACTTTACTGTACTTATTCAGCACAATGTCAATATTTTTAAACAGTTCTTTTTCATATTTTTCTTTTAGTTCTTCCGCCTCCGATTTCGTTTCCAAAATAATCGCTGGCCGTCCTGCATCATCAGGAAGATACCATCCATCAGGCTTGTCTATAATCCCCTTAAATCCAAGCTGATTGAATGTTGTAATCTGTCCGGTTCCCTGCTGCACTCCATTTTCTATCTCATCAAAACCGAGAATGACTTTAGCTTCATCACGGACTTGGTCTTCAGTTTTGTATGTCATATGCTTTCCCTCTTTTTTTATTTTTTTTACACCTACAAAATGCCGGATTTTTCCCCAACCACGATTATTTTTTCCAATTTTTTTATGCTTTTTTTTGTTTATCTCCACGCCGCCACCGCAAAAAAAAGAGCCAAAACCATTTCGGTCTTGACTCTTTACGAATAAAGCAGACAACAAATACTTAATCAAACATAATCTTGATGAAAAAATCAGATTTTTTATCATGAGATTCAATTTCATCAAATCCGAATGTGCGAGCATCAGCATTCTCAGCATTCCAGTTGAATACACTTTTCACGATATTGCCTTCTTTGTTTTCGAAATTATACGCCATACGAACATAGCAGAACTTTGGAATACCATTAACATACTTGAAATTTACAATAATTCGTGAGTATTCCTTTATTTCATCCAATTCTTTTGTATTTAAAAGCACAAGCTTAGAGATTCCACAGTTTTTATTAAGTGTTTTACATGCATTAAATCTGCTCCAGATTTCATCGGCGTTTTCCACAACAAAATCTTTAAACTCATCAACGCGGTTATTATTTGCATAATATGCAGTGTTTGACGCGATTTCATCTGACTCGTTGATTTGACACAGCAAATCAATAATCTGCATTTGATTAGCATTTAGATTATCAACTTGAAGCATCTCTCCAATCATTTTTCCAAGTGTTTTTTTAGTTGTTCTTTCCATGTTTTTTCCTTTCTTGGCTATTGATTATTTTTTTAACAAATGTAATATGCTTAAATTTTTCCCAACAAAAAAAGCGGCCTTCCGCCGCCATGCTGTCTCGAATTCTAGTTATTGTCTTTTACTCCAAACTCCTCAAAAATCTTTTCATACTTTCCTGCGTTCTTCTCCTCATCATAAATCGTCAGATTCATCACATGAGAGATATCCAGGCTTAAGATTCCGAGGATAGATTTTGCATCAACGATATACCGTCTGTCCGGATTGCTTAAATCAGCGTTAACATCAACCTTGCTGATTTCGTTTACAAAATCTTTAACTTTACTGATAGTCTCAATCTTAATTTTTCTTGTAATCATTTTTCTCTCTCCTTTTTTATCTTCCGGCTTCGCCGGGTACTTGTCTTCGATTACAAGAATAATATGCTAAAAAATTTTGAAAATGAACCACTTTTTGGACGTACAAAATGGTCATGTTTTTGCTTTGTTTTTGTGTATTTTTACCAATTTCTTTCTGATTTTATTAATAAAAAAGGGTTTTTTGAGGCTTCTTTTGTGCATTTTTCAGAATCGGCAAAAAAAATGCAGGAAGCCGACCAGACGCTGCGGGCAGCATGCGAGCAGCGGCATGCATGCAACTTGCGAACAGCATACACAGACGAGCATTTCAGCCAGCAAAAGTCAGTATTCCTTCAGCTGCCAACTTCTTCCCATCTTGCTTCTTTACAGAATCCAACGTCTTCTGGCTGCCAGATTAATTCCTCCCGACGCCAGCCGGCAAACATCACGCCGCCGTTCTTCTTTTCCTACCAGCCCTTACAGCTAACAACATCCAACGACGCCAAAGCATCAGCCAGCACCAACAACGCCGGCAACATCTTTTCTTACAGAGCAAATCTCAGACTCCCGGCCTTCAGCGACCTTTACTTTTACAAACTTCTTCCATCTTTCAACATCTTTCCTGTTCTCTCGCAACCTCCCACAAAAAAAACTGAGCCGAAGGCTCAGTTTTTCCCGTTGTATATAAGTTCTATCTTTCCCGGATTATGTAATCCGTAATTTTCTTCCTGAAATACAAAGCCAAAGTGTTTAAGGATGCCCGCAAAGTCTGGTTCCTTGCTCTTATCAAGCATCATCACCGGCTTTTCATTTTCCAGCCACTCAAGGCTTAACTCCATCAACCTTCTTCCGAGGCCATTATGGCGATACTGTTCTGCAACATACACCGTGCATATTTTTGCCTCTTCTTTTGTTGATTTCAGGATTGTGACCCCGGCAATCTCATATTCCTTTTCACAGATTACGATTTCGTACTCCGGTTTTAAGCGTAGGTCGTCAGTAAACAAGCCGCTATACCAAGCAGAAAATTCCGGGTGCTGTATATTTGCTTCCATAAGAAACAGATATATGCAGTTGTAATACATCTGCTGTTCTAATTTTGTCAACTCAGAAAGTTTAAAATACATTTCCATTACAAATTCCTCTCTTTCTTTGCCGATTTTTTGGCAACATTTACATATCCAATATGCAAAAAAAAGAAAGCGAGAAAAAAAACCAAAAAAAGAGAAAGCCACTACGCTTTCTCCTCGTATTTTTTCAGCCATTCAGCGAATTCCTGTTTCTTCTGAGTCAGAGACTTAACGCTGTATCCGTAAGGGTACGGTTTACATGCATCGTGCTCGAAGAAATACCAGTCCGGGCCGGAAAATCTATAATTCTGATAGTTATCAAATTTGACAAATCTCTTCTGATTTCCGTCATACCGGCCTGTCTTATACGACATCATTATCACGACGGTCGCCAATGCCTGCTCGCTTTTGCAGTAATACCCGCCATCAACACATCTGACGCCCATTTTCCTGGCCGTCTGCTGCCATTTAAGGTACTCGTCATGCAGGAAAGCTTCGCTCTCCTGAGAGAACCGCTTTCCGTCTTCTGTAATGTAGACAACTCTCGTAGAGAGTCTTCCGCAAATCTCTTCTTTTTCTTTCCGGATTGCCATACGACCACCGCCTATCAGTTAATCTGTACAATCTGCTCATACAGCAACAGGTCTTTTCCTCCAGGTATCATCATATTTTCATGGTAATGCCCAAAGAACCATTTTTTGTATTCTGCTTTCTGTTTTACCTGTTCAAGATACCTGTTTAACTCATCAGGCTCATTCACACGCAGGATGAAATATTTATCAGAAGCCGGACAGTCATGCGAAAAAATGAAATCTACTTTATATTTTTCATCTTCAAGCATGGCCCAGCCGCGTTCCATCTCCATCTGCTCTGGCATTTCCTGTTCCCACCATGAAATATGATTTACACGAAACGTTTTTCCTTCAAGATTCCATCTTTCAGCCTCTTTATTAGCCAGTTTTTTGCTTTCAAATTCTTCTGCTTTAAGGATTCCACCGCTGATGTCATGGCTTCTTGCACCTCCAAAGGCAAAGCACTTGCACCCATCAATATCGAAAACATATCCCCGTTCAAGCATAAGAACAGATGGGCGAATCTCTCTTACAATTCCGCCGTGCCATTCTTTTTGTGGGTATCCATTCAGTATTCTATTTTTCTTTACATCGCTCAGTCCTTTAAAAATCCAGGAGTCTAGCGCTTTTTTGTCATTTATACCAACCAGACGGTCGTAATTTTCATGATTTCCTGGCACAAATAATGTTGTAAAATTACGCGATTCAAGCCAGTCTAGGTTATATTTTTCTTCCGGAGACTCTCCTTTAAAATCCCAGACGCCACCAAAATCTCCACAGATTACTACATAGTCATCTTTCGTCATCATTTTTTGTTCCGGGAAAGAATCTATATTTAATCTGTGCATAAATCCATCAACACTGTAAAATCCATATTGTTTAGCACCGTGAGTATCTCCAGTCACATAAATTGCCATATCAATTCCTCCTCTTTTTTTTGTGGAATTAATATGACGAATTTTCGGCCAAGCTGAAAATATTTGCGAATAATTATTGTTTGTTTGATGTCTGGCGGCTCTTCCACCAATCCGAAATAAGCAGGGGCTTTATCCCCTGCTCCTTCCTATCTCTCCTTCTTCCACTCTCGAGCCTGGAAGCTGCTTTCCTTCACATTATCAGAGTCTTTTTCGGCAGCCTTTTCTTTCTGGCTTTCCGCTCTTTTAACCGCCTTTTTAATCCTTTCATCTTTGTACTCCCTTGATTTTAACACAAGACTTCTATAACGTTCATACGACTTAATATTCACATATCTGCAGTTGACTGTATCGAAACATTTCTCTCCTCTGGCCATCTCATATTCATTTGCACTTGCGATGATGTAGATATCTTTATCCGGATAACAATCAAATATAGTATCAAACAGGCCACGTTTCAAGTTCTCAATCGCATCAACACTGAATCCGCTATCCACTCCATCAAGAAAAATCCAAAACTCTTTTTCGTCCGGATATTTTTTCATAAGAGAACCAATTTTCATGGATAGTTTCTGCATATTTAATGCAATCTTCTCTCCTTCGCTTGACATCACACTATCTGCAACAAATGTCATATCTCCGCAAAGTATGGATTCGCTTATTGAAGATGCTCCGCCATGAATATAGTTGTCGTAATTGATAACACACGGATTTTTAAGCTCCTTCTCCACCTGTAACCGAACCTGTCGCATCAATGTGGTTTTTCCGCACCCATTGCATCCAATCAGGACCGTAAGGCCAGGTTCAAACTCTACATGCATTTTTCTATATAAATAGTCCTTCTCATCGTAATAGTCTCTTTCAATTTTAAATTTTCTTCCCATATAATTTTGTAATCTCCTTTTCTAATTTTTTTTGTTATTAGGCGGAAGGCCGCGGTCAATCTCACATTGCCAGTCGGCCCTCAATATGTTTTTGGGGCACTACGTATATTTTTCGCAGTTCCTTCGCTTCGAACTGTTTATTTCTTGACGTAATTAATATGCTTGATTTTTTTATTTTTGTTGTTTTTTTGCGAGCTTTTTTATTTTTTTTGCATTACAAAAGGCCTACCGCTAAAGCAGGCCTTAAAACAACTTTCTTATGCATATCATCGACGGACGGAAAACCCTGCGGTCAAACCTGTTTGCCCGTCGGTCTGAAGGTAATTGATAACTCGCCGTTGTCGGCTCGTTACCAGATTACGCTTCGCTTCAATTCCAGCTCGGACTCCGTCCTTGCTGTCACATGAAACAATGGACACGTACGCGGGAGTCGGAAACCCCGTCCGCGTCTGATGCAAGCGAGCATAAGCTCACTGCATCATCTTATATCATTTAATGTTATTTCTTCCATTCGATAAAACCGGATAACCGATAAGGCTGAATATATATCAACAACCTTGAACAGACATTCCATGAATACACCTTCATCTTGCATGTTTTCATCGACGGACGGGAAACCGCGGTCAAACTTGTTTGCCCATCGGTCTGAAGGCAATTGGATGCGTACGTGGGAGTCGGAAGCCCCGTTCGCGTCTGGTGCAAGCGAGCATAAGCTCGCTGCATCATACGATTTGAATTTGTCTTTCAAAATAGCTTCCATCCCTTTTTTAGCCATTTTTTTCATTACACTTCCAATGGAGATGTCTAACTCTTCCCCGTAAGTCGTATAATATTCGTCATATCCATTTTCGCCCTCGCATAAGAAAACTTTTCCTGAAAATTCGTTTAAGAAATCTTTTATTGTAAGATTTTTGCAAATATAGCCGTTTTCCAATAAAACACCGTCTCGAACCTTCCTGCTCTGCGAATTTTCTAATATAAAATGTGTTGGCCATGGGTCCAAGCATTTTCTTATTTCATATAAAATGCTTGCCTTTGCTATCGGCCTTCCAAACAGAAGCCAATTTTCCAATCCTTTTAAAACAGTGCTCTCGTTTGCAGCGATGTAATTTTTATACGCTTCGTGTCTGTCGTTCTCTGATGCCATATAAACCGGCCTCCCTTCTCTTTTGTGTAAAAAATTGCTTTTATTCCCATCCTTCACGTATTTCTTATATCTTCATAATGAAGAATTTTTATTGATACAAAAACGCAAAACAGCCACCTTAAGCTGTTTTGCGCTCATGTTTTTTTGCATTTTGTTCTTCAAGCAGGAATCCTGCATCCTCTGATATCCTAGCCCCCAGCCTTGTATTTCTATTGACAACAGTGAGGTTCTTAACTGCTCTGGCCACTGCGTTTTTCTGTCCAAATAACACGAATACTTTTTTTGCTCGCGTCACGGCTGTGTACAACAGGTTTCTCTGCAGCATGATATAATTTGCGGTTGTAAGCGGCATCACAACAATATCATACTCGCTTCCCTGGCTCTTATGTATCGTTGTTGCATAAGCAAGGATAAAATCCTGCGCTTTGCTTAAATCAAAATGGACTCTGTTTCCATCAAAATCAACAACAAATCCTCTTTTTGCGCTTTCATCGGCATTGTCTTCATCAGCATCGTCTGCTTCATTCTGCGTCAGACAGATTGAAACAATCTTGCCTACATCACCATTGAATATCTTTTTATCGTAATCATTACATGTGTACATTACCTTGTCTCCAACCCTCAGCAGGTGGTCATTACATGGTATAATTTGTTTTGTTGTACTTGGCGGGTTAATCCTGTTCTGAATATAGTCGTTAAGCTCCCAGACGCCAGTCGGCCCTTTCTTCATTGGTGCCAGAACCTGTATCTCATCAGCACTCACGTTATAATATCTCGGCAAATTGTCACACACATACGTTACGATATAATCTCTGATTCGTTCCTGTTCCATTCCGTCAACGTCCATGAAAAAATAATCTCCATTTCTGTTATTTTTGAAACTTGGAACAACACCTTCATTAATCAGATGCGCGTTTTTTATAATCTGGCTTTCTGCTGCCTGACGGAATATGGTCTTCAGCCTTACGATTGGAACAACATTAGAATCAATCATTTCATGCAATACGTTTCCACAGCCAACACTTGGCAACTGGTCGATATCACCAACCAAAATTAGTTTCATTCCTTCTGGAATAGCTTTTAATACTGATGCCATCAATTCCATATCAATCATTGAACTTTCGTCAATAATGATGGCATCGCCTTCCAATGGTGCTTTTTCATTTTTTCCAAATTTGAAGCCGTATGCCCCTTCACTTTTTACTTCCAGGGTACGATGTATTGTTTGAGCTTTCTCTCCAGTTGTTTCTTTCATCCTCTTTGAAGCCTTACCTGTCGGTGCTGCACACAAAATCGCATCCATCCCATGCTTTTTCAGCATATGGATGATTCCGTTAACTGTTGTGGTTTTTCCTGTACCAGGTCCCCCTGTCAAGATTAGTACATTTGACCGACATGATTCTATAATAGCCTGTATCTGTTCCGGTGCGTAATCCCTATCCAGTTCTTTTCCCATTGCTTTTACTTCTTTTTTTGTTACATTCACCCTTTTTGTTTTGCTCTGAAGCAATTCTACTATTTTTTTTGCAGCATATGTTTCTGCTTTATACAGAGGAATCAGATAGAGTGCATCGTCTTCGCATATAATTTTCTTTTTCTGAATCAGGCTTTTCACTGCATTTTCTACATAAGAAACATCCAGCTGCAAGAAATCGCGGCAGTCCTTCTCTACTTTTTCTCTACACCCAAACACGTCGCCATCTTCGCTCATCTGCTTTAATACATACATAACAGCACTTTCAACACGGAACGGACTATCCTTTGGCATACCATTCTTCAGCGCAATCTCGTCTGCTTTTAAAAAGCCAATTCCTTTCACTTCGTCAGCCAGTCTATATGGGTTTTCGTTAATCACCTTAATGCTATCAAGACCGTAACGCTTATAAATACGATTTGCATATGCAGGACTGATGCCGAAGCCTTGAATATACATCATGATAGTCTGAATCATATTCTGTTCTTCGAGCTTTTCCTTTGCACATTTCTTTATCTTTTCAATGCTTTTCTTTCCAATCCCTTTTATCTGCTGTAATAGCTCGGTCTGATATATGAGCACATCAAAAGTATTGTCACCGAATTTATTGACAATAGCCTCCGCCCTTTTTTGTGATATGCCATCAATATTACCTTGTTTTAAATACCACAAGATACTTTTTTTGTCCTGTGGAATAATCTTAACATAAGCATCCATTTTAAAGCCGATTCCATATTTAGGATGTTCATCCCAGTCTCCCGTTGCAAATACTTCATCTCCATCAGTGACATCAAACATCTGACCTTTCATACTGCATTTGCATATTCTTTCCCCTGTCTTCGCATTAAAAGCCACACCGGCAATAATCTTAAAGCCAGTTTCGTTCTCATATATGACGGCTTTTGCCTTGAACTTTATAGATTCTTTTGCTCTTTCTTTTAACATTGTCTTCTATATGCAACTGGCCCTTTGCCAGTGATTACCTCCTGTTTTTCTATATTTAATATGATGAAAAAACATTTTTTTTAACATTTTTAGCGCATTTTTTTATCAAAAAAAACACCAGCAGATTACTCTGCTGATGCTTATTTGAATTATTTGAATTTAGAGCTGGTATGATTCCATTGCCAACAGGTTATGCTCCCTATCATAGAGATATACATTGTTAGATAATACCTCATCAGGAGCCAGATTCTTTAATGCTTTAATGACATTTTTTAAAACTGTCCCGTTAATTGACGTTGTATCTGATGCCGGGAAAACAGCTACAAATTCCTCGGAAACTGGCATTACCATAAGAGCAGACTCACCCATTTTATCTGCTACATTCTTGAGCACGTCAGCGCCAAGAAAAGCCGCAGCACCATATTTGTACTTTTCTGTTGATAAAATCACAAAATTTACAAATGTATTTGGAATAATATCTTTTGCCTCCCCAACAACAATGCTGTCAACAATGTTATTGATTGCGGCATTATAGACATCTTCTTCCTTAAGGTCGAATCTCTCAAGGCAATTTTTCCCTAACACACGGGTACCATCATTCATAACGCTATTATTGTTATCATGAAAACAATACACGATATTCATATCCAGAACTTTTCTAGATAAAGCCTCCGGGTGTGCTGCAATGGTTTCATCGTCCGCCAGCATTGGGTATGCTGTCTGCAGCACAAAGTCTCTATCGGTCGAATCAAAACGCTTGCTCTGCGTGTTCTGCGGCTGCAGACCGATTCTCTTCAGAATCTCTCCAAGCTGTGAGCGCAGGTTTTCCGGAAGGTCATCTGTCGGGTCATAGTCATCATTGCCCTGTTTTGCAGGCTCTGGGCGATATGTCCGATTTGGTTTACATCTGTTTCCGCAAGAGCAATCACCACTGCATGGGCCATTACTGTCGGAGACAAATCTGTTGTCTGAACATCCACTTGAGGCAGCCATAGTGTCTGGCAAAGTCCCCATAATATCCTGCAGCATTTTCATTGCCTTCTGTCTTCCTTCTTCAGTATTCGGGAAGAACTCTTTCCTTGCTGCCTTTGGCTGTCCCTGGCTTGGTTCTGCTGAATACTCCGCATGGTTTCTACCCATATTTGCAAAACGGTCAGAAGTCTCTTTTACTTCATGCTTCTTAAATGATGGGGCTGACTGCTGTGCACATCTGTCCGCGTTCATCTTAGCCATTTCAGAGCCTTTATCTAAGCTCTCTTTCATAGCCATAGACACTGCTGCTGCCATCTGATTAAGGTCAGCCCCCTTTTCGTAAGAGTCCCAAAGAGGAGCAACCGGAGCGTAAGCACATGCGTCACCTTTTGACATTGCAACAGCCAGCTGCTTTGCCGGATTGTCGTTATTCAGAAAGCACACTGTGCCCTGCTGATTCATCATTGCCACCAGTACCTCTGCAAATTCTCTTAAATTCATTTTATTCATGTTTCTCTCCTTTTCTTTGTTGGTCAGGAGTATTTGCCTCCTGCCTTATTTTTTGATACAAAATTAATATGCAGAATTTTTGCATGAACAAAAAAAACAGCCGAAAAAAATTCAGCTGTTTTTTTAATCTTTTCTTCCTTACTTTTTGTCAGAGAAATAACGTTTTGCAATGAAGATTCCAATTGGAATAGCTGCGCATACCAGGGCCGCTTTCATAATGCATTTGCACACAAACGCTGTTTCTTCGGCGTCAGTCTCAGCATCATCTTCAGAGTAGGAATATGAATCCATATCATCCGAACAGATGCTTTCCTCTCGCTCGTTATGCTCCTCTTTAGCTGGTTCTGGATTTTCCTCCATCTCTTTTGTAATACTTTTTAGCATTTTATCCGTAATATCTCTTAGGATATCAGATTCAGGTTCTTCCCCTTTGTCCATGCGCTCTTCGTAATCGTGATAGTTCTCATCCATATCGAAAAAATACGCATTACTGTTACAGTCACAAGAATACGTTTCACACATTTTCCCGCTCTTTGTACATGCTTTTATGCTTTCCCTCTCTACCTTGAGAGTCACCTTGACTCCATCATCGAATATTTCGTCAGGCTCTTCTATGATTTCCAGTCTGATTCCATACTCTTTCGTTAAACTCGCCTCCATCAGGGCTTTAACAACATCTGTAAACTGTCTTAATGTTAATTTACTCATATCTTTTCCTCCATTTTTTAAGGCTGACAAACCTCAGCCGTTCTTTTTACTTCTTACTTCATGTACAGTATGCTGAATTTTTATTTCTTTTTGTGTTTTTTCTTTTTTTTCTTAATCCTGCATATTTAATCTGAAACGACATAATAGACAAAGAAAGGAAGAGATATTATGAGTATTATGGATAACTTAAAAGAACTTATGGACATGTCAACTGTCCAGGAAGAAGATAACCCTGTATTTATTTCAAGAACAGGTGAATTCAATCTTTTTTCACCAAAACATAAAATTCGTAAAAATAGGAAATATGGAGACACCGGTGTTGCTTATTCCGAGGATGGAAAGACTCTTGAGGAATGTCCAGCTATCAGGCCCGGGCGTATTCGGATTCATGAGGGCGTTGAGCGCATTGGTGTCAATGCTTTCCGAAACGGAAGATTAAGTGCTATTATAATGCCTGATAGTATAATTGAGCTTGAATATGGCGCATTTATGTGTAGTGATGTTCACGATGTTAAATTCGGAAAAAATATACGAAAAATCGGAGATGAATGTTTTAGTTCGTGTAGTAATATTTCCGAAATCACTTTTCCGGATTCCCTGGAAGAGATTGGAGAGCTTGCATTTTCACCATGCATAAATCTCCACAATATTACGTTCTCTAAAAATTTAAAAATCATCGGCGCAGGAGCATTCGGCAGCACTTCGCTGAAAGAAGTTACGATTCCATCTGGTTCAATTTCCATAGGGAATCAGGCTTTTTGCTCTGCTGAACATGTTATTATCAGTGATAGCATCCCAAAGAACTTCATTTTTTCAATTGTTTTGGAAGATGATGGGTATTACAATGAAGAACGTGTGCTTTCTGATGACTATGTAAAAGTTACATATAAAGGGAACACAGCGGTGCTTCCACGTGTGATAAAACGGGGAGAATTAAAAAAATTAAATCGTGATTTTGAAAGCATAATTATGGGTCCCAATCGCAAAAGACTATTCTTAAAAGCTGCACATGCCTGCGAGAAACAGGCTGCTGCACTTGCGGAATATCGACTTTCCAGAAGCCCTGATGCTTTTTCTTACATGAAAAAGAAATGCAGGGATATGGCAATTCGATATATCGAAGAAAAAACGCAGGAGGAATTCGTAGAATTCCTTAAACTTGGAACAGTATCAAACAAAATCATTCCTGAACTGCTTTCCATCGCCAGCAAAAAAGAAAAGACTATTGTTGTAGCATATCTTATGGAACGTCTTGGCAAATCCAATAATACGCAGGAAGTATTTGACAAAGCAATCGATGATACTTTTGACCTATGACAAAAAAGCCGCTGATTTCTCAGCGGCTTTTTCCGTTTTACGCATTCAACGCTTCTTTTATCTTCCCTTTTGCTTCTTCTTCATTTTCAAACCAATCGACATATATATCCTTCGTTTTTGTCTCTAGGAAACTATCTTCTGGTTTTCTGGCTGTCTCTACAACATCTGTAATATCTGAAACTACATGACCGTCATCACAAAACGTCGTCGTTACGGCCCAGAATTTCTTAATTCCTGCCGGAAGAAGTTCGTAATCCTCCACTTCCTCCTTTGTCAGTTCTCTGTCATAATCGACATATCCCCAAGCCTCACGGCCGATTTCCTCGCAAAACTTTTTCTCGTCATAGTTGTGGACCTTTTGGACTCCCGCTCTAGGGCAGCCACCAGGAACTAGTGGCCTTTGTGTACTGTAATATCGCATACCTATACCTCCTTTGGCTGTATTTTACCATACTTTGAATCAGCCTCCAAATTTTTGCGCCAAAAAAAACGAGGCCGCGCTGTGCGACCTCAACCGAAGTGTTATTTTTTGGCTACTCCAAAAATCAACTTAAATTTTTCATAGTTTTCACTTTTTCCTCTGTTCAATACGGAGAAGTATACATTTTTAAAATGATAATCATATGTACTAAGACATTTTTTGAAATATTTTGCGACCACTGCTGCATCCTGACCAAAAACTCCACAGCCAAAGGCTCCGAGAATCAACGTATCTACATGGTTCTCTTCCGCGATGTCAAGTACAAACTTAATTCTCCGGAATAACTCCGCATTGTTTTTATCCAGTTCAACTCCTGCGTATCTTCCTGCGGCAGAATAATTCGGGGCAGCACACGTAATGACATCAGCCTTCACATGGATTGGGTCCGCTCCATAAACACAGACGCTTTCATCCAGGAAGGTTACGTCTTCAGAATACATGGCGCGGTTTGCATACAAAGCCTTATTATTATGTTTTTTATTCCACTCGTAGTATTTTGGGAATCTTTTTAAAACGTTATACAGGTTAGAGGTATGACATAAACATTCTTCCTGTGCGGAGGAACCTTCCATAAACTTACCGCCTGGGTTTTTATAACTTGCAAAGTTAAGGACAGCAGTCTTTCCATCTCGATGAGCAAGCATAGACCTGACAGTATCAAGGTTGTCCACGACAACGTTCATTTGCATATCATACTTGTCAAATGCGACAACGTCATCTGTCTCTTTTTTTGCAGTAGACGTTACCGCAATCCCATCACCGCCATAAACCCTTGTGTTTTTTACACACTTGGCAATCTCTTCACCCATACTTGCCTCCATCATTTTATAATGACTTACAGCCTTTTCTTTTAACTCATCTTTTTTATTGAAATAAACACTCATCTTTTTTCTCCTTAGGTTTTAATTTAACTTTTTGTAGTGTTTTCGTCTCTTCACTTACAAATTTAATATGCTTAAAAAAATAATGAGTGGAAAAATTTTGAGGATTTTTTTATGGAAATTTTGTGTTTTTTTGATAGCTCAGGCTTACACCTTTGTTACCAAGCCTCACAGAGGCTGACAAGCGAAGCCGTGATACCGCGAGCTATGCTCGCGTGTACCAGACGAGGGCGGGTTTCCCGCCCGTCGATAAGGCTGAGTGCAGTGCTTCGTGTGGGGATTCGAACCCTCGCACGAAGTTAAAAAATAAAGTTATCTTACCAAAAAAGGACAGTAATAGCTACTGTCCTTTTAATATGTATATCATTTTGTGTTAACGACTGAAAGCTTGCCAGAATCATACAAATATGCTGAATCTGTCAGGTAATCTTCGTGCGACTTTGGCATACGATACACTGCTGTATCCTGGCAAAAACTTGTAATGTCTAAGCAGCCATCAAAACTAAGATATCCTGCATCATTGACAAGTTTTTCTGGAAGGATTAATACTCCTCGTGATGACATTGGTAATATATAAAACTTCTCTCTTATTACATTTTCTATGCCCGCCAACACTCCATCATAGAAACAAGCAGCTGCACCAAATGAACCAAAACCAGAAGAAATACTGATAATTGAATTAGTTACGTCTATTTCGTTTGTCTGTTCATGTCTTGCTGCTGCGATATCGATTTTTGCAGGCTGAAGTTTTACCGTTGATGCTGCAACATGCTTCCACAGTTCCTCTTCAGAAACTCCATAAGATTTCAGGTTCTTGTGACTTAATGGTAACGTTGCAAATGATTCTCCATCATTAAAAGCAAATATCCTCGGTACTAACGCGAGGTCTGTTCCGGGAATATCTTTGTGAATTACAGAGTTTAGGTATTCTACTGCATTTTTATTGCACAATGATAAAAACAGCCGGTTTTTAACAACACTCCAATCCGATAACCATTTTAAAGAATCAGGCGACGACTGAGATGGATACATAGACAATATATCCATAGCTTCCATTGCGATATCCACCATTTCTGGCACACCTGCTTTTCCATGAATGAATTTATCATATAAATCATCGACATTTACAATTGCTGCGATAGTTTCGCCATCATTATCGGAGACCCTATGGATACCGGTATAACTTCCATGCTCTTTCTTCATTATGAATACGCTTGTCTTAATCCCCTGATTTTCCAACAAACCCATCAGCACTTTCAGAAAATCCTCTTTGCTCATCATCTTCATATTAGTCATATCTTTCATTCCTTTCTTTAAGTGAAATTTTTATTTTTCACATTTAATATGCTGAATATGCTAAAGTACAGAATATGATGCAGCGAGCTTACGCTCGCTTGCACCAGCACGACGTGCGTGCGAAGCAGACGAAAGTCTGCGATGCTGAGCGGACGGGGTTTCCGACTCCCGCGTACGCGTCCAATGTTTCATGTGACAGCAAGGACGGAGTCCGAGCTGGAATTGAAGCGAAGCGTAATCTGGTAACGAGCCGGTAACGGCGAGTTATCAATTACCTTCAGACCGACGGGCAAACAAGTTTGCCCGCGGTTTCCCGTCCGTCGATGATACCGCGAGCTGCGCTCGCGTGTACCCAAGCCTCGTAGAGGCTGATAAGTGAAGTCGTTAGTCTGAGCTAAGCGTGTTTCTGGCGGAAATTTCTGCCCTTCGTTAACCCAACTTTTCTTCTTTTTCCCGTTCAGACCTCTTCTTCATCTTTTTTACCACCCATTTCGCAACTTTCTCTGGCTCATCAAACCCATGCTCATCTCTGCACATCCAGGTTCTATCAATGACCGGATACTTCCACTTCTTGACCAATTTTTTTAAAGGTGTTTTTACAAATTCTTTTTTCTCTTCTGGTGTTAATAGCTGCCAGAAGTCTTCAAGGCACTGCTCTTTTGTATATTTTAATTTTTCTGAATCACACATGTCGTTAAAAACATGAGTGATGATTTCAAGCGGAATTTTGATTGACTTATCTTCAAGATGCCGGATTTTTAATCCATTCTCTCCATTTTTGTAACCTCCTGTCACTGTAATATATCCCGCCGAACCGGCGTTACTCTTTTCAACTGACTTGATGATACAGTTATGATAATCAATGTAAATATCTTTATCGTCGTACTTTTCAATCGTTGTGAAGTCAATGACATCCCCGGGGATATATACTGAATCAAGATTGTCAGGGTCATCGAAATATACGGTTCTGTATTCATACACCTTGCCGTTTTCAATCTTTAAGGATTTTCTTTCCAATTCAATTCTTTTACGCTCTTTTTTGTTAAAGTCATCAATCGTTTTCTGAATAAAATCATTCATCACATCACGCAGAGCTTCAATCTCAGCACGGTTAAGATATGTAGCAGTTATACACTTCAGTACTTTCGTAAAATTGCAATTATCAAGGCCACTTCCGACTGAGAAAACGAAATGTTCTGACGTATCCTCGCCTTCAATTACCCGTACGACACGTTCAAATTTATAATAATCCTCGTTAGCAAAACTCGACGTATCGTAAGTCTTTGTATACCAGGTGATATTCATATTTCCATTCACGCCTTCCCGCATATCGACCTGCCAGCTCTCGTCAGTAAAATCATCCTCCAAAATGCATTCAATAATCTTTACTGCTGCCAGAAGTGCCGGAAAGTCATATGTGCTTACATCAAACTCCTTTTTCCAGTTACTTTTCACCTTTTTGAATACCTCAACAGTATAATAATAATATAAAATATCTCTTGCACTTTCAGCAAAAACAACGCCTCCGTGTGCCTGTATAGACGGCTCTGCGAATACAATTTTCAACTCGCCATTCTTCCAAACTGATTTAACCTTATTTTTTTTCTTTTCTTTTAGCATTAAATAATCTCTCCTTTTTTCTATGTTCTTATTAGCTCAGAGTATTTTTTCTGCTCTGATTTAATATGCTGAAAAAGTTTTTCTTGGCGTCTGTATCGTATATCTTTTAAACAGGTGGCTCCGATAATGAGCGCTTATCTTGACCAAATTAAAGAAGAACTTCCGGGCTAAAAAAGAATATAGCACCAAAAAACAAGACCTGCGAAAAGTTCGCAGGTCTTTGTGTATTCTAGAACATAATACTATCCAAAACTTCGTCAGCAAATATTTCTGACAACTCCGGCGGCATCGCAAAGCCGTAATACAAAACCCTCGGTCTTGTCGTCTCTACGATTCTATTTGACCTTGGCTTGCGGTGTATCAACCAGCTATGCTGTCTCCACATGCCATCAGCAGATAATGCATATCCGGTGCAGATTACTGTTTTATCCTTATTCTTCTGCCATACTCTTGCCGAATTTTTGTGGCATTGGCATGCCTCACCTTTCACCATCTCAGCATTATATCCAAGCCAGAACTGGCCATATTCTAAAATATTTTCCAGGTCTTCTTCATACGGAGGCAGGCAGACTGCCTCACCGGCAAAATCAAGAAGTCGAGCTTTTAACTCAAACAGACGTTCATCCATTCCTGGGAACATTTTTTTCGCCTCAGCGACAGTATCCTGAAACCAGAACGAATTGCTTCGGCATTGTTCTTTCCAATCGTCAGACATCGGCCGCCAGGCAACAGTATTTTTTGCATGCAGATTCTTGCTATCGCTGTACATCAGGCATTTATCGAAAAATGCTTTATCGTCTATCGGAGCGATACATGATTTTCCGTCCAATACAACCCTGCTGCCGCAGGCATTGCGGGTTACGATAAGGTCTTGGATTGTTTTTTCTGTTGTGTTCATATGTATAGATTCCTTTCTTTTTTTATATATTTTATATACTTTTAAGATTCATTTTTAATATGATTGAAAAGTAAAAAAATAAGATTATATGTACAAGTGGTAATATTGAATGATTTTTCACTGCTATTTTTGTATAATTCGCCGAATCTTACAACTTTTGTAAGAACATTGACTTTCGATGCTGAATCATATATACTCCAAACATACAAAAAACAAATGGCAAAAGAACTAAATTAAGGAGGATATATATGGAATTAAGAGCGACAATTTTACGAAATGGAAATGGCAAAAATATCAGATATTTTGACAAAAATGGAGAAGAACTTTTTGAAGGCGACTATATTTTAGATGGCAGCAGGAATGTTAAAAAACTATACAGAACAGAAAACCGAGAACTTGGAACTGATGCAACAAATCCAATTCGTATTGAACGCGGATTGTCCGTACCATGCGAAGCTGGAATCTACCCATTGGAATTCGAAGAAATGTCGATTATCGAAAAATTCAAAGAAAACAAATAGTCGTATGCAAAACCGGCCCTGCAGAAATTCTGCAGGGCTTAAGTTGTCGAGTTAATTTTTAGCCTTTTTTCTTCCCCATCCTTTCCTGCATATTATTTTTGAAATAAAAAATTTTGCAACAAAGAAAGGAAAAAGAAAAATGAAAAATAATCAAAACTTAGTTTCGTTTTCTCCTGAGAAAGGCGTATATTTATACTTTGCAGACAGTAAGATGACTGATATTATTGATATCGATGTTGAGCCTGGAATTCGAAGTATCGTTTTGTCCGGACCTAACGCAAATAGAAATAGATTAAGCCGCAATGTCAAATTAAGAAACATCTTTAAGCAGTTTCCTGATGTAGAAGAATTGGTTGTTCAGGAAGATATCATGGATATTGATATTTCCAACTTCATGTTTCCGAATGTAAGAAACGTGGACTCCAATAATCCATATTTCCTTAGCTGTCAATATCTCGTTCGGTTGATAGTCGTGAATAAGATATTGAAGAATGTCTTTTGCATTAAGCCGGATGAACAAATTCAGCCATTGTATGACATTAATATAATTGATGATTATGCGTTTGAAGGATGTCAGTTAGCCTCCTTCTTCAATAACGATACTTCTTTTAATACTATTCATACCATCAACCATCACGCCTTTGATGGTTCATCATTTTTTGATATTCCGTCAAAAAATGGTCTCAAAAGGGTCGGAAATATTGTCTTTGGCGTAGATGATGATGCTGAAGAAATTGAATTTCCGGAAGACGCCAAATGTGTTCTGCCGACAGATATAGATTACAAAAATGTCAAACGGGCAGTCATCAGGAATATTAAAAATGTTAATGGAATCAATAAATTGCCAGAAACAATTGTGGTTGCAGACACTGAATTTTCAAAGAATAATATGTTTGGAATATACAGATATCTTAACACAACAAATGTATCATGTATTGAAGCATCCCCAAGCAGCGGGTTCGCATCAAAAGATGGGATTCTGTACTCCGGAGATATGAGTTGCCTGATTCTATGCCCAATCAAGAAAACCGGAGATATTATCGTTCCTGAAGGTGTAACTTGTATTAATGATTTTGCATTTTACGGAACAAGAATAGATTCAGTCACATTTCCGTCTTCATTGAGAACTATTAGAAAGGACGCATTTCGGCAGTCTAAAATCCGCAAAATAGATTTCGGGCCCGGAATTAAAAAAATCGGAGGTTATGCGAACAATATTTTTGCCGATTGTCATAATTTAACTCATGTTGAGTTTCCTCCTCAGGTTACAGACATCGGACATAGTGCATTTTTTAACTGCCGTAGCCTTAAATCTGTTACAATGCACGAAGGGATTTCAACCATTGGACGGCGTGCATTTGACTGGTGTGAAAAACTGAAAAACGTAACTCTTCCAAAAAGTATCAAATACGCCGGAGAATTAAGTTTTAGTTGCGTACAAGAACTACGTACTCCGCATCTTTTTTCAGGTCTGCCGTATGCATTTCTGTCGGATATAAGCGTATCCCCCGTAAAAAAACTTATTGTTGGAGATAATGAGTTTATTGTACCGGCATCTTTAAGTTACAAGACTTTGTATAGGTTAAATCAGCAATGCAGTAGTGGCTATTTTTGCAAATCCGATTTGCATGATTTGTATTACGGTGCGATAAGCACCGAATTAAAACAGGACACTGCATATTATATTTACAAACAGAGTCCGGGAGCAGATGCTAAACTTGAAAAGTACTTAAGACGCTGTGCAAAACAGATTGCGCTGCGATATATTAAAGAAAACAAGGATGATGAGTTCGCCGAATTTATCGGATTTAAGCTGTTGTCAAAAGCAGCAATCAAACAGCTTTTGCAGGTCGCAAATGAGGCAGATAAACCCTCAATTGTAGCATATTTGCTGACACAGACGCAGGACAAACCGAGTTCCAAATTCACGCTTTAACGAAACACTTTTTCAACATTAAACCAGCTGTCGCATAGACAGCTGGTTCTTTTTTCTCTTTTTTTGTTCTTTTTTAAGATTTTTTTGAGTATTCGTTTTCTCTTTTTTTTGCATGCTTTTTTTCTTTTTCTGATTTTTCTGCCGCAAAAAAACAGCCCTGCCCAAAGCAGGGCTGCCAATTAAGCGGCAGGATTATTCTTCTTTTGCAGATTCAAGCCATGAGTAATAAGCCCAGTCGATACACTCTCCTTCTGTCTCGCCGTTTCCTTCGCAATATCTATCATATGCTTTTTCAGCAAGCTCTTCGGCAAGTTCTTCATCAGAAATTTCGCAACGCCCCATCATCTCACTTTTCATGAAATTTGTCACAAACTCTGCACTTGCTGCAGCCAGCTCTTCAGATGTTAACTCATATTCTTTTCCGTCTCGAACAATTTTCATATTATTTTTCCTTTCTGATTTTGTGATTTTTGCGGCAGCCTATGATTTTCACTGCCGCATTATGCAAAGCACGTGTTAAATTGCCACCGGGATATTTTTAATCTGTGGATGCGCCTGGTAGTCTTCAACAATCAAATCATCAACCGTGAAGTCATAGAAATTCTTCACATCCGGATTCAGTTTCACTACCGGAGCCGGCAGTGGCTCTCGCGTCAGCAACTCCTTAATAATATCAACATGCCTGTCATAGATATGTGCATCAGCAATCATATGTACCAGCTCGCCTGGAATCATGTCACACACCTGGGCAATCATCATTACCAGCAATGCATACTGGCATACATTCCAATTGCCGGCAGCCAGGATATCGTTAGAACGTTGATTCAGAATAGCATTTAAAACCAATCGGTCAGAGTCCTTATCCTGAGTGACATTAAACGTCATACTGTAGGCACATGGATACAAGTTCATTGCGTGAAGGTCTGCAAAATTATAAATATTCGTCATAATTCTGCGACTGAACGGTGTATTTTTCAGGTCGTAGATGGCCTTATCCACCTGGTCCATGCTCCACGGCTCGCCTGGTGTTTTAACTGCATACCATCTGGCAGCATTGCCGTCATCATCAAGCGCAGCAAACATTTCAGTACCAAAACCAACCAGCTCGTATTCGCCATCCGGAAATGCGGTCCGCAGTCCTTCAAGTGTTACATCTTTACATTGGAATTTCCTCTCAAGCTGATAGCCATATGCCTCACCAATGCTGCCATCCTCATCAGCCCAGCTGTCCCAAATGTGGCTGTTTAAATCGGCAATGTTATTTGACTTTTTCTGCCAAATCCACAAAATCTCATCCATCGCGCTTTTTAATGCCGTCTTTCTCAGCGTCAGTGCTGGAAATTCCTTTCGCAGGTCATACCGGTTACATACTCCAAATTTTTTGATTGTGTATGCCGATGCGCCATCCGGCCAATGTGGCCTGACTTTCTCACCGCGGGTATCCGTACCATTTTCCAGAATATCCTGACACATATTTTTGAATACTAAATCTGCATAACTCATTTTTACCTCTCCTTTTCTTTGTTATTTTTTTAGTTTTGCAAGAATAATATGATGAATTTGCAAGCAAAAAAAAATGTGTATGCAAGTTGACGATATTATTAGATTTTGTTATCATTATTCATATAGAAAGAGAACAAAGTTTTTATATATTTCCTTGGAAAGGAGAAATATTTTATGACTATAATCTCGAAAAACTGGACTTACACCATTGAAGGACATGATTTTACTTTACTAATGGCTCCATCTGAAGATATGTTAACCGTAAAGACCACAATTTCAATGGATGGGCATGGACCTATGCTCGTTTTAGGATTTACCGATGATTGTATTATTACTGAGCAACAAATTCGCATAACAGTTCACGGTAAAGATGTCGTAGAAGATGGGTTATCCTTACACAATATTGCGGTTGTAAAAAAAGCATACACAGATATGTTATTCCATCTAAAATACGACAACAAACAAGAATACAAAAAAAGATACAAAGAAGAATATGATGCTATTTTTTCTGGCAGAAAGCCGATGCAGATAATCAAAAGAGCCGTAGGACATTCATCCCAAAAATGTGCTATTGCCATTGGTATTAGTGGCGATGTTATTCTTGATTTAATGGCCGAGTCTATTAATTCACCAATAGAATACGGCGGAGTGCTATTAGCCCCAGCCTTTACAAATTACAGCCTTGAAGAAATGAAGGCCTCATTTCAGAGAAAACAAGAATATTGGCAGAGAATCCAGGAACAAATTTCTGAATATCAGAAACAAAAAGACATTGATTCACAAGATGTAACAAGCTGGGATACATCTGAACGTTATGAGCAAGGCGAAAAAGGAAATTCCAAGTATTTCAAGCATACCATGGAAATTCACGGAAGAACCTATACCTTTAACGAACGAAATGTTTTCGACGTTGGAAAAGTCATTAATCCAGACTACCCTATTAAAGAAGGCATGAAAAATGGTGGCATTCTATTAGCCAAAGATGGCACTGACTACTGGCTCTTCTTCAATGAAAAAACTGACGAGTGGTTCACTGTACGCGAAGCCACTTCCGAAGAATCACTTGCATACAAGCTAATTGTCAAATATGGAGGCTTTGCAAAAAAACCGAATTTTTCGCATGAAATGGACGAAATAAACAAATGGAAATCCAGAATGGAACGATTTGACTAATATATATACAAAAGACAGGACGAATTTATTTTAGTCCTGTCTTTTGTATACGCGAGAGTTTTTCTGTATTATCATTTTTACATGGCTCTAATAGTCACATACCATCCATCATCCAATTTTGAATATTCTTCACCATTTTTTGTCCATTTGTTAATACTTAGCGCATCTAACGCGGCAAACAACTCATCACCTTCTAATGATTGCAGATATTCATATTGTGCTTTGAAATTTTCAAAGCGTGTTAATCCAAGCAAATAATCAGTGCTGGCACTATACAATTCTGCCAATTTTATCAATGTATCTACTGATGGATTACTCGCACCAGCCTCCATGTTATAGATAGCCTGTTTGCTAACACCGATTTTTTCGCTGACTTCTTTGGCAGTCATGCTCTTATTTTCTCTACAAATTTTAAGATTGTTTTTCATATTTTCATATTTACTCCAATCACATCACGTTTTCATATCTTTTTTATCTACTGATTATCAGAAATTCACCACTTGGACGATTCTGAATATCAGTTACAAGAAAGCGTTGTGCTTCGGCATACCGGAACGCCTGTCCTGTCATATACGGAGAATATCTGTCTTCCAGACAGAATCCGAATGTTTGTTTTCCTTTTTCTGCTTCTTCCAGCAGCCATACAACCGTTGAACCAGTAGTTCCAACTTTTGCCGGATATTCGTACAAGGTTGTCATCTTAATTTCTTTTGTATATGGATTTGTTATTAATCTTCTTATTTTTTTCATTTTTTTCTTAACAAAATTTCTTGCCCTCTTGTTATACCATTCTTTACATCCTGAAAACATGGATGCTGCGGATATATTTTTCTTAATTCTTTATTTCTTTTTATTCCGTCTTCTCTTGTCCCTGGTGCTCCGATATAATGATACATTTTATCAACCACGCCAAAAATACAGCGCTGATGATTCGGCAACTGCTCTTTTTGCAGTATATATTCTGCAATATACTCTCTTACTTCATCTTTTGTTTTATATATCTTCGTCATAGAATCCAGTTTTGCAAAATCCTCAGATTTCAGAGAAATTGATAAATCTAGTATATGGTCATTAAGCACAACAAAGCTATGGTGTATCGGAAGTTCATCTTCCATAAATAGCCATCCGACATATTGCTCTGCCGGGTACCCTGCTTTATTTAAAGCCACGCAAAGGGTTTCAGCATTTGTAAAGCATCTTCCCACTTCTGGCTTGATTGAATCAAAGATTGCTATAATCCTCTCATCCACAATTTCGCTTGTATTATCAGAATCAAAACATTTAAACGAATCAGATTCCAGCGGATACATTCTGGAAGGAATACTGATTGTTTCACCATATACCTTATATATTACTCTATTTGCTTTCTTGATGATTTCCATATATTTTTTCCTCTTATTTATATATATTTAATTATATCTTAAGATACACCGGAAATCAAATAAAAAGCCGTTTGCTGGCCATTACTGGCCGGTAGCATAACAGCCATATCCATATGGTCATTTTTTACGACATGTTTTCTAATTCTATCTTCTTTCTAATCTTTGGCGCTTACCGGCAAATACTCATATTATGTACTATATTCCCAAAAATATTGCCATTTCTCCTGGTCTGTCTCTTATAGGTTCAGGTAATATGTCAGCTTCATTAATAAGCATAATATTGCCTCCCCTTTTATTAAACTCTAACGCCTTTTTTACTTTATTTCCGTAATTTTCGGCTGTCCAATTTTTATTACCATCTCCGCCAACAATTAAATAATCCGTCCCCTTTTTAACTGTTTTATCTATAATTCCGCCTTTGTTTACAATGAATTTTTCTACATCTAATTTTGTTCCATATTTAAAATTTCCAGTTAAACATATATGTTTTCCGTCAAGGCTCATATTTTTATTATCTTCTTTTTTTATACAATTACTTTCTACTGGATTCATAATTTTTTGAATAGTGTTCTTAGCCCAACATAAATCTAAGTTACTCTCATATTCATTAATCGTGTTGTGTAACTCCTCAAAAGGATATTTATTTTCTAAGTCAATATGTTTATTAAGCCAAAATTTCATAATTTTAATAGAATCACTATCAAAGCTTTCATCTAATAAATATTTTATAATTATTTCCAGCTCTTTTAATGCAAGTGTCTTAGACGCATACTCAATTTTGCCTTCACTTGTTTTTCTTACATTTTTAAAAACTTCATTGCCATATTCATGATACAATTTGTCGTAACATTTTTTTGTTAAATAACAATCTATCAACGCCCTATGCTCACCCTCATTATCAAAGCCCCAAAAGTTACATAACGTTTCAAGACTATAATGTGAGATTTCTTTAATACTTCGTCTTGCCACATGCAACACATCTTCATAATTGTTTGAGAAAAAAACGCCTCTTAATTTTAATATGTAATCATACAGAACACACATATCAAATGAAGAATTATTATATCCAACAATTATATCATTACCAACGAATTCTAAAAATTTGTCTATTACATCATCAAGTACCTGGGCATCTTTTACCATATCGTTAGTAATTCCAGTTAATTCTGTAATGAATTTACAAATATAACAAGGAGGTTTTATCAATGTGGAAAAAGTATCTATAATTTTATGATTCCTAACTTTTATTGCTCCAATTTCTATAATTTCTCCATTTGGTATAGAATCAGTTGTTTCTATGTCAACAACACAGTAATCAGAGACATAAGCATTTACACTTTTTCCTTTATTTTTTCGTTCTTTTTTCTGCTTCAATTCATTGTTTTTTTTGCTTTCTTTCAAAATAGAATCTATCTTATTTTGCATATCTTCTTGATTCACTTTTACACCTCACTTATCCATCTTCTCATTATTACACTTCTTACAGCATCTGTAGATTTTCATCCACCGTCCTTCCGCCTTTGCTCCACGGTATATATTTCCAAAATGCTGACCATGTCGGGCCATCGCAATTACATAAAACCATCTTTCCTTTAAAATGTTGTTTGTAATGCCGTAATTCTTCGGCCACATCATTTAACTGAGTATAAAACTCATCATTTTTCGCCTCTTTTGCTTTTTGCAAATTTTCATTTGCCATTTATTTTTTCTCCTTTTTATCTTTTTCCTGTTTTTAAACAACGATATGTGCAATTCATAAATCGTCGTTCATGAATAAAATGAAGAAAATTTTCAATTTGGACCGGAGAATCGGTTATTTTGGTTTGAAAAATTTTTATATTTATCGTATTTCAGAAATAAGATTCTTGCGTCTGCAAGCAACGAGATGTCAACTTGCTCTTACAAAGGGTCTTTTGTGCAAAAAATCAGGCTGCTTTTCTAAGCAGCCCGTAAATCTTGCAAACCAAATTTTTTCTTCAAATACTCCACTTTTTTCTCATACACCTCCTGTTCTTCCATCCAAAGCACCGGAAATGCCTGCTGTAAATATTTTTCTGCATCTTTTTGCGTCTTTATTTTTGTAACATCCCCGCCAAACTGGTTAGACCTGATGTCATGCCAATCTGAAACCATCTTTGCAATTTCCTGGTCTGATGTATTGTGGACTTTTCCGGCAATATGCTTGAAATCAAGGATTGTGTTGCCCATCATATATTCCGGAATGTAATCATCTGTTTCGGATTCATTAACACCTGAAATATCGTATGGAATACCGTTCTCGTCCACCCAAACGATATGACCGAACGGAGCCGCCCAGCATATTTCTCCACGGTTAAATGCTGCTTTCAGCATGCATGCGAAATAATAGCAGTATCCACTTGCGAACTGCTGATATAATACTTCTTCTGTTTCTCCGCATCCCTGTTTTGTTGAAAAATCATAGATAAAACGCAGCACCTCTTCATCTGCCTTTGGGTGTACTTTTTGAATTTTCTTTAGCCATTCTGAAAATTTGTCTTTCATTTTTTCTCCTTTCTGATGTTCTACAGTGTATTACTGCATTTATTAATCAGAAAATTTAACCACCATCAGCAACCTTACAAAAACTTACCAACATACATAGCTGTAATATCATTTAGATATTTATCAGGATTTGCTGCAATTAGCTGTACCGCTTCATATGGCAGGTAGTTCTTGGAATTCAGAAAATACAGACTACCATTGCTCTTACATTCACAGACAGCGCCTTTTCCAACCTGCACTCTTCCAACTCCGCACAGGTAAGCATCAAAATCACGCTTAAATTCATAAACATGATTACATTCCATACAACCAGAATTACCAAATAAACTCATTCAACGTCACCTTCCTTCTCTCTTTCCGATGCATTTACTTGCTTCTGTATTGATTTAATATGCCGAAATTTTTTAAGTGCAAATATTTTTTGCAGTTTTTTGACCCATAATAATTCGACAAGAAGACTTGTTTTGGGTTTTACATATTTTTTCCCTGCCTTTCTGATTGTTATATGTTTAATATGCCGAAGAACAGAAAAACAGAAAAAATCACAAAAAAATAAGTTCCAAAACTATATTTTTCCAACATCTTATATGTAATACATTACAAATACGAAAGGAGGCGTTCTTATGGAAAAATTTGTTGAAGGACTTTGGGACTGCCCATTCTGCGACAACAAACGAATCAGAGCAGGGCAAAAAACATGCCCGAATTGTGGACATCCACAGGACGAAAGCACAAAATTTTATATGCCAGATGCTGTAGAATATGTACCTGAAGAAAAAGCAGAAAAAATCAGCCGCAACCCTGACTGGCAGTGTTCTTTCTGTGACAGTCTTAACAGCGATAACTTGGATTCATGCGCAAATTGCGGCGCTACAAAAGAGGAATCTGAACGAAACTATTTTGAAATGCGGCAGTCGGAAGAGGAAAAGAAACACAAAAAAGAAGAACAAAAAGCATTTTCTCAGAGAAGCGAGTCAGAAGAGCCAAGAAAATCTTTTCTGAAAAACATGCTACTTCTTATCGGAACCTTTGTAACAATCGTATTTATTATTTTTGGATTATTGGCATCCTGTTTTTCGCCAAAGGTCAGAAACGTTACGATTGATGATTTTGAATGGCAAAGCGCGATTGACGTTGAAGAAGTCGCCACCTATGATGAAAACGGATGGACGCTTCCAGATGACGCACGGCTGCAGTATACAAAAAGGGAAATCAGGTCACACAAAGACGTTGTCGACCACTATAAGACAGTCTCGGAAACAAGGACAAGGATGGTGATGATAGACCATTATGAAGGCGAACTCTCGGATGACCCCTATTGGAGTAAAATCCTCGAAATCATCATTAAAATCTTTCCTATATGCAAGGACGAGACTTATACAGAAACCTTTCACGAGCCGGTTTACCGGCAGGTGGAAAAAGCTGAAAAAAGGTGAAGAAATTGAACTAAAAATTGACTTTAATGGTTTCGCCGAAATCAATAGCAAAGATTAACGGAGAACGTGAAATTCCCAGCCGACAAAAAAATTGTCCACGAGTTAAATGTCCCGGTTTTAACTTCGCACGTGGGTCTGAATCCCCGTTCGTGCACTACACTCAGCCTTATCGACGGGCGGGAAACCCGCCCTCGTCTCTACACTCCGACTTCGTCGTCGTTTGTCAGCCCTTATGGTGTACTACGCTCAGTCTTGCGGCTTCGCTTGTCAGCCCTTACGGGCTTGGTACACGCGAGCATAGCTCGCGGTATCACGGCTTCGTTTGTCAGCCTCTGCGAGGCTTGGTAGCGAAGGCGTAAGCCTGAGCCAGCAGTTCTGTCTGCTCGGTTGTAAGCACTAGCACGCGGTGTCTTTTATCCGCAATATGCCAAATCTTTCAGCAGCCGATGTGTTTTTGCGGATTTTTTTTTGCATGACGGTCTGCAGGCAGCAGCCAGCAAAAAAAACGGCATCCGGTTTATTTTGCAGCTATATTTTTTCAGCATTCTATATATACACAACAAACACGAAAGGAGATATTTCTATATGGGAAAACTTGTTGAAGGACTTTGGGATTGTCCATTCTGTGACAACAAACGAATCAGGGCGGGGCAAAAGACCTGCCCGAGCTGTGGACACCCGCAGGACGAAAACACAAAATTCTACATGCCGGATGAAATCAAATATGTTTCAGATGAAGAAGCGGCAAAAATCAGCCGCAACCCCGATTGGCAGTGTTCTTTCTGCGGCAGCCTTAACAGCGATAACTTAGATTCATGCAAAAACTGCGGCGCTACAAAAGAGGAATCTGAACGAAACTATTTTGAAATGCGACAACAGGAAGAGGAAAAGAAGCGTAAAAAAGAAGAGCAAAAAGCACCTTCTCAAAGAAGCGAGTCAGAAGAACCAAGAAAATCTTTTCTGAAAAGCATATTGCTTCTTATCGGAACCTTTGCAGCAATCGCATTTGTTATTTTTGGATTGGTATCCTGTTTTTCGCCAAAGGTCAGAAACGTTACGATTGATGATTTTGAATGGCAAAGAACGATTGACGTTGAAGAAATCGTCACTTATGACGAAAGCGGATGGACGCTTCCAGATGGCGCGCGGCTGCAATATACCCGAAATGAAGTCAAAACATACAAAAACGTTTTGGACCATTACAAAACCGTAACAGAGACCCGAACTAGAAGAGTAATAGACCACTACGAAAAACACAGCTCTTACAAAAACCTCGGCAACGGATATTTTGAAGAGCATACCAAAAATGTTCCTGTATACACGACGGAAACGTACACCGAGAATGTACAAAAACCCGTCTACCGACAGGAACCCGTGTATGCTACGAAATACTATTACGAGATTGACCGGTGGACTGTCACAGATACCGCAAAAAGTTCTGGACATGGTCAGAATCCATCCTGGCCGAAACCAAAGCTTAAAGACGGCCAGCGGACCGGTGATAAAAACGAGCATTATTTTGTAACAGCCACATATCAGAAAAAGAAAGACGAAACAGAAACGGAAAAATACGAGATGGCTTTTTCTGAATGGAATGAATTGAAAAAAGGCGAAGAAATAAAGCTTAAGATTGATGTGGGCGGATTTGCGGAGATAAACAAGGATTAAAGAACACGATACATAAGTACACCCGGAAGATTAATTCTTCCGGGTGGTTTTTTTATGTTTTTTTTGCATATGCTAACTGCCTGCTTTTTAGAATTTTTCCAAAACCTGCATATTATAGCCGACAAAACAAAAAGGACGGTGAAAAAATTGATTAAAGAAAAATTCTTAAATCTCGTTAATGCATGCAAAAATGACCGCGATATGCTGGATATCATAGAAAGCGACATGAGAGCTCTTGGCGACTATGTGTATGCAGTGCACATGATGGAAACAGCTCTCCCAATCATTCGCATTAACTACGAAGGTCAGGAACTGCGTGACCGAATTGAAAAGCTTGACCACAACCGCAGGGCGCACCACGAACGCGTAATAATTGGCGTTAAGCGCCTGAACCGTTTTGCAGAAATGGAAGGTGTTGAAAAAATCTTTTCCGGAGATATCAACAACCGATATGCGATTGCTGACTTTTGCAGAGATGTTACTGTTGAAATGTTTGATGACCGTACAGGCCGCAACCTTTCGATGGTACATCACAAGCAAACTGTTGATGATGAACCGGAAATAGATTAAAATGCAGACAGAAAGAGAGGACAAAAACATGTCAAACAACATCAAATTTGTTACAGAAAAGAAAAACAAGTTTCTGACGACAAAAGAATATTACGGATATGGCCAACTCCTTAAAATTTCAGACGATGGAATTGAAAAACACATCGTAGTGAAACCAAAAGACCCTGTCTTTGGAATTACCATTAAATTTTTGGAAACCGGCAATCCGCAGTTTTTAATTCCTGCCGTTTCTATTGAGGATATAGCAATCATGCTGAAGAATCTTGAAGAAGCTAAAGCGTTTTATAAAGAATTCTATAAACGACGAGATGAATTTATTTAGGATACCAAGTTTGGGTATCCTTTTTTATTTTTTCAGCATATTAAAAACAGAAAGTCAAAACACTTTCCGGAAAAGCGACCTGAGCGTTTTTTCAATCTACATACTGTCTTGGTCAGACAAACGTATGTTAGTATCCGGGGTTCTGCATTCGTCCACACTTTGACAAACAAAATGCAAAAATTTAGAGCCTGCGTAAGCGGACCCTATGTTTCTTGCTTTATTTTTCTTTTTAGTATTGTCAGCGTTATCACCAACGCAAACGCAATTATGGCCGGGATAATTAGCGTCATGAAGCAAACTTTTTTCTCTTGCTTTGTAAAGTTAATAATCACATCTGGATTATCAGCATCAATTACAATATCTATTATGTCGCCCTTTTTGCAACCACCATCTATTGATGCTTCTTTTTTATACTCTTTCCCTTCGTATAAATACTGACACAACACTACAGCATTTGTTATCCTCGTAGTCTTAATTTGCGTAAAATCTGTCTCCAAAATTTCAATGATTTCAGCCGTAGTCGTTACCTCATTTGTATCCCAACTTTGTTTTAATGAATACCCAATAAGAGCAGTAAGTATTAAATACGACAAAGCAACCATAAATATTGCAAAAAACGAAACAAATCTTTTCATCGCTCAACATCTCCTTTCACTTTAGAACCACTCATCCCCCCCCCCAATATCCATACCCACGATTTCTCATAGAATAGCAACTCTCACAAATGCCATACTGATAGTTATACTGCAACGCTCTTCCACAGTCAGGGCACTGTCTTCTCTTCAGCTGCTTTGTTTTCAGCATCTTTGTCAGCGCATCTGAAACTTCTTTTTTCTTGTCAATTCTTTTTGTTCTTCTCTTGTATTTGGCATACCAAAAAATCTTATAAAGTTGTGGATGAGGTCGTACTTCTGATACAGTCCTTCCAATCCCTGATATCATCGTTCTTTTCGTTGAATGGTATATTAATATCCTCTCATGTACAAATTATTTTAGGTTTCTTTTTGTTTTTTCTATATCTAATATGCCGGAATTTCTATATAAGAGAGAATTTTTGCGAGTATTCTTCAGATATTTTTGCAAGAAAAAGCAGCTAGATTTTACTAGCTGTTTAACATAGTGTCCATAGAGAGACTTGAACTCTCACGCCTTTCAGCACATGAGCCTAAATCATGCGCGTCTGCCAATTCCGCCATATGGACATAAATCGCAGTGACAAGATTTGAACTTGCACGCTTTTTCAGCAATTGATTTTGAGTCAACCTCGTCTTCCAAATTCCGACACACTGCGAAAATGCACCAGGAGAGACTTGAACTCTCACGAAGATAATTAAACTTCTTTGGATTTTAAGTCCAATGCGTCTGCCTATTCCGCCACTGGTGCAAATTTAATTTTTCTTTCCTGCTCCTCGCAGACAACCTAATCGTTTCATTTGTTTTTACCTCTTTTTTCTTATATTTTTAACAGCCAATACAGGAATTGAACCTATGTTTTCAGAGTCAGAATCTGATGTGCTACCATTACACCAATCGGCTAAAATTCGGACGGAGCGGCTCGAACGCTCGACAATGTGCATATCAGGCACATACTCTACCATCTGAGATACATCCGAGAGCCGACAACTGGGCTTGAACCAGTGACCTACTGATTACGAATCAGTTGCGCTACCAACTGCGCCATGCCGGCATTAAGATGACGGTAAGATTCGGACTTACGATAGCAGAGTTGCAGTCTGCGGCCTTAAACCACTTGGCGACGCCATCATCGGGCGGGAGATTCCCGCACGTGTCTGGTGAAGGTGAACACAAGTTCACCGAATCATCAAAAATACGGAGTGTAAAGGATTTGAACCTTTGTGCCGCGATACGCGACGCTGGATTAGCAATCCAGTGCAATTAACCTGCTCTGCCAACACTCCAAAGAGCAGATGCAAAAATTTTCGCAGGAGCTACCCGCTGACGGAATTGAACCGACTGCCAAAGCTATACTGACTAGAACACTGTTTTACATCTGCAACACCGCATCCAGGATTTGAACCCGGGACCTAAAGATTAGAAATCTCTTGTTCTATCCAACTGAACTAATGCGGTAAAAACATTCGCAGAGAGATTCGAACTCCCATGATACCGCGAGCTTTGCTCGCGTGTACCAGACGCGGGCGGGGTTTCATGCTCCCACGCACACGTCCAATTACCTTAGTAGCGACGGACAACTAAAGTTGGTCGCGGTTTTCCCGCCCGTCGATAAACCACGGTCCGTAGCCGTGTGCTCTATCCATTGATAACTCGCTTACGCTCGTTACCAGACTACGGGCGAAGACTTCGCCCTTCGATAAGCTATGCGAATTTAAACGCCGTCTGAGGGATTCGAACCCCCATGTCCTTTCGGGCCACGGTTTTCAAGACCGCTGCAATACCATTCTGCACCAAGACGGCAAAATAAAATTTATCAAAAAAACAGTAAAGAAACTGGGCTGGTCAGATTCGAACTGACGAGATACAGCAGTCAAAGTGCTGTGCCTTACCGCTTGGCGACAGCCCAATATATTTTCCGGCAATGCCCTTTTTCGCCCTGTGAAATCACAGATTTGCAGGTTTAAACGCTATCCCATGCTCTCGCGTACATTGCCAAACAGACACGGAGTGAGTCGAACACCCATCTTCGGTTTTGGAGACCGACATGCTACCATTAACACCACGCGCCTATATATTTTTAACTATTTTTTTCAATTCTTTAATAAGCTCACTTATCTGTGATTTAGTATATACCACAGGGCTACCTTCTTCTGACGATAGAATTTCAATGTTGTCTGAATCTTTATGCTGGCTGACCATCAGCCATGCTTCTCTGCCATACTCATCGCAGCCGCAAACTTTTGCATATTTTTTGTTAGATTTTTTTATCGCTATTTTTCTCCTTTCTTTCAACATTCAAGAATGTTAAAATAATTGCCCACCCCTATACCCATAATTTTCCAATTTTTAAGCATCCTGCCGGAGTTGAACCGGCGCCACCGGTTTGGAAGACCGGGGTCATATCCGTTAGACCAAGGATGCATATATATCAGCACTGCTATACCGTCAACCGCCATACAAACAGCTTATACTAAAAATTCGTATACCGATATAGTCTTACGTGCTGCCGCTTTCTGCGCCCGCATCCGACGACGTCAGATGCGTCACATACTTGCATTTTCGCAGGTAACCTTCGCAGAAACCTGCTGCCTCGCCGGTAACTGTATTGGTCTCGTATATCCTTACGCTGAACCAATTTCTCCCCGCTCGGACTACCGTAGAATCCCACAGGATTCATAGTGGATATTTTTGACGAAGGTTTTGTGCATTTTTTTTGCTTTTCAGCAAGAGCTGGCAATCGGAATCGAACCGATAACCTCATCATTACAAGTGATGCGCACTGCCAATTGTGCTATGCCAGCGAAGTGACGGCTGCGGGACTTGAACCCTGATGCATTACTGCCGTGAAAGGGCAGTGTCATAACCTTTAGACCAAGCCGCCAAAATGTCAGATGCAGGACTTGAACCTGCGACTTCCGATTTGTAAGAACGGCACTCTCCCAGCTGAGTTAATCTGACAAAGAATTGCGGGAGACGGACTTGAACCGACGACACCGGGGGTATGAACCCCGTGAGCTATCCAACTGCTCTATCCCGCAGTACCGGATACGAGAATCGAACTCACGGCCTCCTGGTCCCAAACCAGGCGCTCTACCAAACTGAGCTAATCCGGTATATGCAGCAGACACGCTGCCGCAATATTGCAAGTGACGAACCTGCAAGAAAAGCGAATGTTGTCATCATACGCTGTGACCTTGTCGGTCAAGCGACCCCACCGGGGCTTGAACCCGGAATCTCAGCCGTGACAGGGCTGCGGAATAACCAGTTATCCTATGAGGCCATTACATATGCCGGCTTGCGCTTTAAGTATATATCCGCAAATATATACCCGCATTCTTTTTGCAACAAAGCGTAAACCGAATGGGCAGGGTGAGATTCGAACTCACAATGTTTCTAGTGTGACGGTTTTACAGACCGCTTGCTTCAGCCATTTTGCATACCTACCCTAAATATGTTTCCATTTTGCATTGCAATAGTGATAATCAACTTCCATTATTACTTCATCTCCTTTTTTCTTTCACATATTTAATATGCTAGATTTTTTCTCAATCGAACGAAAAATCCAAAATATTTTTTAAAATATTTTTCCAATCCCTTTTCAGCTAATCGTTTCCCAGACCAGCCTCATCAGATTTTTGTTGTACCCCCTCGAACAAGAATCTTCGGTTACTTTTGCATGTCTGACTTTTCTGTTGTATTCCTTCCGTCTTGACCGCATATTCACTTTGCATTCTCTTCTATACCAAGACCGGTTATACACTTTTTCTCTGTTTTTTGTCATCATATGCTTCACCTCACTTTTGTCCTCATGTACACTGCCTGCACAGAGATTTGAACTCTGGACCTTGAAATTAAGAGTTTCCTGCTCTACCAGACTAAGCTATACAGGCGATTTTCAGGATTTATCCTGCAATGCGCCTGACGTGATTCGAACACGCGATATACGGGTTAAAAGCCCGCTGCCATACCGCTTGGCTACAGACGCAAATTGATATTCTGTTTTCGGCATTTCGCCTTCTGTTTTCGTTTTGTTTTTCTCATTATTTTCAATCCTCCTGTTTATCTTTCTTTTTTTGTATGTTCCCGACATTTATGTCGGGAACATCAGCTGGCGCGGCGGGACTTGAACCCGCGACATCTTGGTTAACGGCCAAGCGCTCTACCTGCTGAGCTACACGTCAATATTTCTTTACTGGTAAAAGCCTTCACCCGTCAATTACATACAGCCAAGGTCATATGCAAAATGGAACATACGGGAATCGAACCCGCCGCCTCCTGCTTGCAAAACAGACGTCGCCCCATTGCGACTAATGCCCCATATTCGCCGGCAGCCTTCCTGCCGGCATATTTAATTTACATGCTATACACCTTTTCAACCCCGTTTTCAAACTTAACGGTAATCTTATCCGGATATCCGGACGGGTAAGATGTATACGGAAGATGCCTCATCTTAACAATCTTTCCTTTTTTCTTGTGTCCAGCCTCACACTGCTCGCATTTCTTTTTGTCTTTGTATTCTGTCCCGCAAATATCGCATTTCCAACATGTAGTTTCTTTCATTTTTTTCTCCTTTTCTCTTCTCGTGTATTTTTTCTTTACACTTACAGTATGCCAGAGTTTTCAAAAATGCGAAATTTTTTGCGGATTATTTTTTGGTCTCTGCGTTCAGCCAAGAACCAGACAAAACCAAGTGGACGGTAGAGGAATCGAACCTCTGACGCGCAGGGCTTCAACCTGCCGCTCTTCCGTCTGAGCTAACCGTCCAAATTAGACGGTGTAAAATCGCGTTTTCATATTTTTCTCCTTTTTTTCTTTTTTCAGCATCCGGGTGCCTGTTCCGTCAGCATCAGTAAGAAAAATTCTTACCAGGCTGCGGCTTAAACATCACCCCGGGTGCCTGTTCCGGAATAAAAGAAAAACCGCCTGCCTGGATATATTTCCAGCAAACGGTCTAAGTATTGTAAAATCCATCATATATAACACAATCCCTGCGTATAATCAAAATTTCAACACTTCAACCGTCGCTTACTCCACGCGTATTTTTGTTCTCCACAATCATTAAAACTATAGACTGACCCTGTAAAATCGCATACTGACCAAGGCATGCCTGTTGTGGCATACTGCTTAGACTCATTATTTGATTTCGCATTATAAAGTCTCTGTTTTAACATAGCGGTTATTCTCTCCTTATTTTTTAGATTTTTTGTTATATTCAATATGCAGAATTTTTCAAAAAAATATAACATTTTTTAAAAAGCAAAGTGCCCATCGCTTATTTGACGAAAGCGCATGCTTGCGATATTCAACATATCGTCTGATAGCACGCGTACACAGCTTGGTTTTCGCTGTTACTTCATCAAATAAGAGACAGGCACTTCTCTTATCTATGTTATGTATTATAGCACAGTTATAACAATGTGTCAAGCATTTTTTTAAATTTATTTTTTTGACCTGACAAAAATGCCATAGCCAATTAGCGCGACAACGAACGCAAATGTAAGCTGTGCTGCAACATCAATAATTGACACGTGATACCATTTTTTTTCTTTCGTTTCTTTCTCTTCCTCAGTTGGCACAGCCGCGCTTTCCTTTACAGATGACACGTCATCAGCGGAATCAGCGGAGGAATCGTCGGAACTAGACTGGGTGTCTTCACTTTCATTAACTGAACCTGAAGTAATATCTTCAGCCGTAGTACTGTCTTTGAATTCTTCGCCTGCATTTTCGTCTGCGTTAGCAGGGGAATCCGCTTTTTTAGTCCTTTTTTCATTTTCTTTATCTGTAGAATTCACTTCTTTAACCGTTTCTGTGACAGTTTCCGCTGTGACCATATGAACCGGCATAAGCCCTGGTGCCAAGGCAAGCGCCAAGGCCCCAGTTGTTAAAACTTTTGTAATTTGAATCACACTTTTCTTTTTTTTCATATTTTTCCCCTTATACTCTGTTTTCCGGAATGTCATCTTTATCCTTATCTGTGGTTTTTACATCTTTCAGTTTAGACTTTTCCGCATTTCCAATTCTGGCATTCTTTCTCGCTTCAATCTTTGCAGATTCCCTTTCGCTTCCATAAGAAGCCCTGACGCCATCCATGGCATCCTGTCTCTTCTCATCTTCTGTTCTTAATCCAAAGTCCGGAGTGAACATCTCTTTCATCATTTCATTATTAGAATCATCAATTTCCTCATCCGCTGCTTCCATTGATTCTGCGGTAACCTGTGCAGCAACAAGCTCATTCATCTCTCTTTCGATGTCAGCTTCAACTTTTGCAAAGTCAACCTCAAACGGACTGAATCCGACATTCTCTGTAGCATAAATCATCTGAAGCAATGTAGAGCCTTTACCACTTTCAGAGTATCCTCTCACGCATACTAAAGGGTTCATAAGCGACAAAATATGAGACGCGTTTCTGTCTAACGATGTGATACTGGAAAGCATCAGCAAATTTTCGCCATTAATGTCAGAGTGGAATTGTTCTACAATCTTCATTACCTGATTAATTAATAATACGTCTGCATTCCTGAAATCCAGCTCCAGCATCGTAAATGGCCCCATGAATGATACATATGTAACGATAGCCTCAACTGCCACCAGATACTTATATGGGGCGCCAATAGTCTTATCTTCATTGATTGGATATAAGCCAAAATCTATTACCGATTTTGCCATGTCATCATCATCTGTTCCGACTAAAAAATCAAGTATATCATTAAGTTTAACTTCTTTTCCGTTTTTGTCTGTAATCATTTTTCCTCCTTTTTTTTAACGAGTTCAGTTATCGATAGTCGGGGATTTCCCGCTCCATATTAATATGCAAAAAAAACGCGTAAAAGCTACGCGTTTTTTCAAATTAATTAAACATCCTCATGCTGATTTCTCTGCTTTTAAACAGCATAAACAGAGCAGCAAGCATAATTCCTACTCCCGTAAACAGATTCGAAGGTGTAGTCAGTGAATTTACGAATTTTTCGATATCACTTTTTGGGTATGCTTCTTTCATATTTACAAGTGTTCCGGTTTGTTCCTCCTGGGACTTGACCTCTTCATCCTTTCTTCCGGTCTCTGTCACTTTATTAATTTTTGTCACTTTTCCATTTTCATCTGTCTCCATATCGACGTTAAGGCTTCTTATCTCAATCTCTCGTTTTCCCGTAGTCGTATGTTCCAGGTAAGTTGCTGGGTTTTCAACTTTTCCGCTCGTGCTATTTGAAATCCTTCCGTCAACGATAATTGAGTTATGGATAAAAGTTACGCTTGCACTAATCACCAGAATCACGACTATCTGAAACATGATTCCCATTGAACGCTTTATGTATCTGACAATATCTGTATTTGCTCCTTTCCCGAAAAATGAGACGCCTGCAACCAATGGTGCCGCTGAAATACGAATGACCAATTCCATAATTCTCGATGTCGCAAAGAAATAAAGAATACTGTAAAAAACGACAGAGACGAAATATGGTACCACTATTGACATCAACATCCCAACCCTTGACGTCAAGCCAAACGCCGCCAAGCCATTTTGCAGCTTATCCTTATCCACACCTTTTATTTCGTTAGCAATGATGGAACCAGTAAGTTCTTTATTCATATCATTAAATACTGCCGATGTAAAATCTAACATCAATTGGAAGATAGTCGAAATGTTCATTAATATAACGTAAAGCATAAAAAACTTCAAAAAGTGTACAAAGAAATTATGCAGTGTAAAATCTCCGGCTGATGCCTTGTCTCCAAGGGAGACTAAGAATCCAACTGTTAATAGTCCAACGCCAAGGATAGACATCGCGGAACACATTGTTGAAAACCAGTCTTGTTGATATAAAACGTTGACATACGAATTATAATCGTTAAATATCTTCGCGATGTCACTTGGTTTATAAAGAAATCTGTATACTTGTACTAAAAATGTGGCCAACAAACTATTCACATTATCACCCCCTACATTATACACCGACTATCGTATTACATAACGACATTGACTGCTTTATCAGGCCTATCTTTATCATACAAAGCAATAAGAAATAAATAAGCTTAGGCCCTCCTATTAGCGTGTCCATAAAGGCTATGGTTTTATCTTTTTCAAATGTTTTATATTCATTTGCGATTTTTGCATATCCTTTTTTGCTGTATTTATAAGAGGCGTTCGCTTTATTACTTGTCCTTGCGAACACTTGTATTCCTAAGGTCTTTTCATAATTTTTGTACTCTTCTTCCATATCTTTTGTCACTCTATGTGGATTTGACAATTTTCTTTTGGCTGTAGAAATATCTGACTTTAGTGTCAAGCCATTCGCCGACTGCACATTGTCAAATGCGCTATATCCAAGCTTATCAACCGCTGCAGCTACATCCTTTTTAAGCTTTGATTTGTTCCTTTTTTGGGAATTAATCATATCCTTCTTCGCATCTTCTATGGTCTGACTGGTCTGCCCGGCATCACTATAAACATCTCCTGATGTCATATACCCTGCGATATTAGTTACAGCCAATACTATCAGCATGATAACGGAGCATTGAAGAGACATTGCAAATGTCTTCTTCAAAAACCTTGCAGCGTCAGACCTGCGAGAGCCTTCAAAGCAGTTTGCAATAGCGATTGGAGACGCTGCAGCGCATACGCATATCCTAAGCACACGGGTTACAACCACATATATAATTGCGACATCAGTAGCCAAACAGGCAACATATGGAATTAAACCGTTAAACATATACTGTATTTCTTTAATAAGCCCTATATCGTCAATACTTTCCTCAAATGCTGTTGTATAGCTTGATAGTGACGCAACAGTCGCTGTATTCTTTATCAGCAGCGAAGTCATAGAATCACCAAGCCAAAACAAAAGCCTGACTATTTCAAACGAATACATAGCGAGCACAAAGCCTACAAAATATTGAATGAGTGTTTTAAAAATAACCTTTGGAGAGGTCTCCATTCCTGCCATACGCGTTCCAAAAGAAATAACGAAATAGACAGCCAGCATCCCAAGCGCGATTACTCTCAGCTGCACATATACGGAATGCATTGGGCCTCCGTCTGCTAACGTATCTGAAATCGCATCGCTGTATGTTGTTAAAATCTTCTGTATTCCATCAAGTGAATACATGCTATTGTAAATAAGCAGATACATACTTGCTATAAAATGGTCCACTACTCAACACCCCCTTTATATATTTGTATTTGTAATGTAGCTGCAGAGTTTGGCCGATGAATGTATCATTAAAACCTTCGTTATGAGCAAAATGACAAATAAAACCATCTTTCCACCGTCTGCGCCTATACACCACTTGAAGAATCGCTCTGTAGACTCAATGGTCATTCTGTATTTTTTATTTTTTAAAATCTCTTTTGCCTTATCTTTTGCCTCATTTTTTACAGCGCCAATATCTCGACCTGTATTTTTTATTATTCCATCTGCACCAACCAATTTATATTTTTCGCTGTCTTTTAGCTTTTCTTTTTTATTTTCGGAGTCAATCTTCACGTCATCGCCTTTTACGACTGCTCCAACGGCTTTTAACGCGCTTTTGATATCATTAGCGCCCTCCCATACAACTTCAACGATACTGGCCTTATGGTCTGTATATTCAAAGTTGTTTATTGGATATAAGACAGCCTTGTTATTTTTAATCATTGCTGCTGCATAATTATCTTCTATACTGACGCTGCTTCCATCAACCTTTAAAGTTGAGTCTCCCTGGTCGACAAAATATCCCGTATTTATTGTAGTCAAAATCATTGGGTATACTTGGCAGATAATTGTTACCACTACCAGTTGCAGCATGATTGCAAGCATAGTTTTTATGTACCTAAAGCCGCTACTTTGGAAGTTAATCGTTCCTCCAATGTCATTTTCAAAAATATCTGCTACTCCAATTGGAGCAAAAACATAGTACACAAATAATTGGATAATCCTTGTTACCGCAAAATATGTGACATACAACCTTGTTGCAAGACTTGCCAAAACAAGCAACAATGCTGACAACGTATACCCGATAATAGCGCCAATGGAAAAATGGTCGTATACACATCGGCTTAACAGAACCTGCACCACTTCGTTTCCAAGGATTTTGCTTACCGCCGTTGAGCCGTTTTGCAAATTGATAAATTCACCATTTAGTGTTTCAACAAATGTCAGCATAAATATAAAAATCTGTTTGCTGTAAAAAATCACAAATACCGTACCTAATGCTGTGCAGAATGACTTTCCAACCTGTAATGTTGATAGCTGATTGGCCATAGCCTTTGCGGACAAGTCAGAAAAAAAATAATACAGCATCATAACAAGGCCTATCGCAATAATAATATTTGTAAAAGCGCTTGCCACCGGGTTATCATTAATCATATGCTTCAAGTATCCGTTAAACTTCTCTATGATGTCTGCATATGTTGTGTCCGCTCCGTAAACATTTGTGTAAATGTCAATGTACCAGTTGACGAGAAATGACGACGAGATATACATAAGAGGATATTTCATTCCTGCAGCTGCCGCTATTAATGGAAAAGCCCACATCTTTTATCACCTCCATATTTAGCAAAAGGGCATGTTCTACATGCCCTTTTGCCCCAAATTACGCTCGCGTTTCGCCTTCACCGACTTTTGTCGTCATAGCATTGTACAACTTAGTATCCTTCGGGAAGCTATCAATAAACGGTATAATATCGGTTCCATTGTAGATAAGGCCATGCCCGGAACCTGCGCTTGTGATATATTCCATCTCAGCATCTGTTAAATTATACATCTGCTGCATCTGAGCACGTCCATATGCATTCATAGACAGCATCATTACGAACTCAGAGTTACCCACAATTGCTCGGCCTTCTTCGGTCTTCATCATATCTTCAACCTGCTGTGTGATTCCAGTCGGAATTCCATTCCATTTTCTTGCACGTCTCCAAATTTGCTGCGTATATTTTGCAGATACTTCCGTCTGTGCGAGCAAGTGGAACTCATCACAGTACAACCATGTCCTTTTGCCCTTTTTGTAGTTGCTAATCATCTTATTCCAGATATTATCAAGACATACCTGAAGGCCAATGGCCTTCATGCCATCTCCAATATCTTTAATGTTATATACGGTAAATCGGTTGTTGATTTCTACGTTTGTCCGGAAAGCAAATGAATTCTGTGTACCTTTTACAAAACGTTCCAGCGCAAGCGCAAGGTTATGAGCTTCCGGTTCTGGCTGCATTTCAATCTCATTGTAAAAGTCTACCAATGTAGGTGCTATTGTTAAGTCCTCTCTTTTTCCTTCAGCCATAAGAGTATCGATATACTGTTTGCACACATTTTTTACACATCTGTCAATTACTGAACGCTGAATCGGAGTCAGCGGATATCTGGAACCAGCTGCAGCTTCACAAAATGAAGCGATGAAATCAGCTTTTAATGTTACCGGGTCGCCTCCATCTTCTGATGCATAATCAAGGCCCATATCCATTGGATTGATATGTACACCGGAGCCAGGCGCAATCCTTATTGAACTACCAAAAAACAACTTAGCCAGAGGAGCGTACTCATTCTCAGGGTCGATAACAAATACATCGTCATCAGTATGCAGCAGGATATTTACGATTTCTCTTTTTGCAGAAAATGACTTACCAGAACCAGGCACACCAAAGATGCATCCGTTTCCATTCACCGCGCTTGTTCTGTTGTAAAGAATCATCTGTCTTGAAACCCCATTTAATCCATAATACATGCCATCATCCTGCCATAATTCTTTAACTGCAAATGGAAGGAATATCGCTGCCGCTCTGGTATTTAAAAGTCGTTCAACTTTCAACTTATTTACACCTAATGGCAGGCATGAGTTGAGCCCTGCTTCCTGCTGTGTCGCAAGCGTCTTCGCCTGGCAGATAAAACGTTCTGCCGTAGCCTGAAATAGCTTTGTGCTCTCATCAAGTTCATCCTTGTCTTTTCCAAAAAGAACGGCAGATACTGTTGTGTAAAATAATTTCTGGTTATCCTGTGTCAGGTCCCCCATCAGGCTTTCAACTTCCTGCGATGCCTGCTTGATTTCAGGGGAAATAACATCAACAGAGTATCCGTTTCTTGATGCTTTTTTCTGAAGAGTTACCACGTTTGCATTTACATCTACTAATTTATTTTTCAGCAGTGTAATAGATTTGCTCTGTGGAAGTGCACGATAATGTACACTCATCAGCATGTTGCACGGCATATTGGAAAGCTCCGTCAGGACGTCTCCCCTTAGGAATGTAGGCAGGTCTGTAATCATCATTGCTCTCGCATAAGTCTCACCAATAATCATATAATCTCGCTCAAAAGTCAGAGCAGTAGGGCCGATAACGTCTTTTGATGTTAATCCCATTTTTTGAATATGCCTCATATTAAAAGACTCCATCACCTTATCACTTTTCATTTTTGTTCTGCGATAAAATGGAACATTGGAATCCATATTGTAAATATCATACAAAGTAGAAAGCCTTTCAACTAATGTTAAAGGGGCCGCATTTGCCTTCTCACCAGCGACTCTCTGAAAACCTCTTTCGATTTCATCATCCAGCCGGCTGAAGGTATTTTTTGCAGAAGTAATGTCATCTGCTTCTACCGTTGCAATAAAATATTTTTCATGAATGATGTTATTTCTTGCTTTCGACATCTTATCAATCAGCATTTCATTCATTTCTTCACGATATTCATTAAGCCTATCGTTTTTCATTGGAATCAGCACTTTTCTCTCTAGTTCCGCATGCTTGATGGTCTTATTAAAAATCACCTGCTGAATATGTACTTCTGGTCCAAATGAACCCAGAAGTTCCATAAAGTTGCCAAATGTTTCCTTCTGCTTTTCTGTATCTTCAATAAGAAAATTCATATCTGGAATTACATACGCTTTTGAATATGAACTTTCATCTACCTGAATGATTCCATTTTCGTATACGCCCATATATGGAATGCTATCCTGAGCTGTCTTTGGTACTTCCAGTGGGCTTTTCTTTTTGGTATTCTTTTTATTCTTTCCAGCGGTTTTGCTGGTTGAACTAAATAATCCCATTAGCTATAAATCCTCCTCATATAATTTGTATTTGACATGTATTACGCATACATAATGTCCTGTTTATTTCTTGCCTTTTTGTTTTTATTTGTTTTTTTCTTTGGTTTCTGTCCATTTTTATTTTTAGTATTGCTTCCATTTTTCTGTTCGTTTTCCTGCTCAATATGTTCAATGATATCCAGCATTGTTTCATATGTAGGCTTTGTTACATAAGGTCTATCTTTAGGCGCCAATAATGAAGGGATGAAGTAATAATATATGTATGTTTCTGGCCTCATCCCATAAGGCTTGCCGATTGCCATATATAAAATAGGCACCGCAAATACCATTCCAAGACATACGATTGTATTCATCGTTAGGTTCAACTTTAATGTGCTTATAACCAAATAATAAATATATTCAACTGCAGCAGCGGCTGCTACGCATACAGCCTGCCTTGCTGTCAATGGTCCAATCAAAGGTGATTCATATGTTGAAACGTCCTTTGGAACCTGTACTTCAATCATCGTGTATTCCTCCTCTTTTTTTTACTTCGCTCCCGTTATCTCTTCACATAACGGCATTGAATTCCAAATAAGACCAAGACGCGCAAGGAGAACTCCAATTACTTTTACAAGAGAATCCTGCCCCGTCAATGTCTTCATAAAAGTTCTTACGCTATCTACTGTAAACTTTGCCGAACCATTAGCCAATGCAACATTCTTTGACTCTGAATATTCTGCTTCTACGAGAATATCCGTTATTGTCTGTCCAATGGTAACATTTGAACCTTTGTTAATAATTGCAAAAATAATAGCCTGAGTCGCTGCATTTATTAAAATGATAACAATAACCTGAAGACTAAGTGCTAAGACCCTCTTCATGTATTGGACTCCTGGACTTGCGGTTCCCTCTCGGTATATGTCTGAAATAGAAAGCGGAGCGAAAGTTACCATAACAACTAATTCCAGAATCCTGCTTATCAGAACAATCTGTAATATAACTTCTCCTATCATAGAGAATAACCATGGAATAATTGATGAAATGACGAAGCCTAATGTTTCAATCGCTTTCATATCTTTTATTCCATTAATTAGCAGTGTTTTATTGTCCGGGTCATCTGTAAAAAAAGCGAATCCACTATCCTTTACGGTATCAATTGTAATTCCTGTACCTGCTTCAATCAGATAATTAGTGATTACATCTGAATATAAAATAAAGAAATAAGACACCACAAACCGAAGTGTTGCTTTAAAAAACTGCTCGATACTGAAATTCTTTTCGGTCACCTTACCTGCCAAATCAATGAGATACAGTAAAACGGTAATACCTACCGCCAGGCCTTTCACAGTTGAGACCATAGCGGCAAACCCTCCAACCTGCATCACATCGGTCGCTATCTTGTTATACCGAGTTATAAGTTCCAGCACTGCACTTGCCCCGTACATCTGGTTGTAGATAGTTATGGCCATGATAGCTAATAGATTACTAAGCATTTGCCATTAACTCCTCCTGTTCCTATTTGTCATTTTGAACAATGATTCGGTGATAATTCAGGCTTAACGCCTTTGTTCTCAGTATAAATCGATAACTCCCCGACCAAAAGCCGGAGTCGTTACCAGATTAACGGAAAACGGGAAGTCTCCCGTTTGAAGTCTGGTTACGAGCGCGAAGTGCGAGCTATCAAAAATGAACTTACGTTCACCTTTGCCAGACGTGGACGGGATTTCTGACTCCCCGTACACGTCCAGCAACCTCCGAACCAACGGACAGCCTAACTGTTCAGGGTCGGGCTGCTTACGGCAGTCCTCCCCTGATGGCAAACCTGGCTGCGGTCCCTCGTCCATCGATGACATAAAATAAAGTTTTAGTTACGGAAATCATCATCTATAGATGCGTGATTGCTTCTTCTTTTGACGATGTTTTCGTCTCATATCAATATGACAAATAAATATATTTTTTTGTCGTTTTTCTTTCACGAAACATTTTTAATCCTTAAATATGCCTCCACTCCTTTCATAGTCACTTCTTCGTCCTGCGTATACATTAGAACCATTTTTTCAAAAGCCTTCATTTTTGTCTCTGGGGTAGCCGGAAAGATTTTCATTCCTTCCACTTCGTTTGCCGCCATGATTACACATGCAATATCTTCTTCATCCAAGTCCGGTTCTATCGCTTTTATATTGAGGATTTCTTCCTGTAATTTTGACATTGTCTTTTTTTTAAATTTTGCAGACTCTTCAACCTTCTTTAAAAACTCCCTATTTTCGAGTTTCATGATTTCGTCTTCGTTTTTGCAGGTCTTTACTATTTTCCATTTTGTTTTATTTATTCTGATTGTCTTTTCTATGGATTCGCAATATTTCGGACTTTTGCCAATAATATAACAATGACATGGGCCAGCATCCTTCCCTTTTAACTCTCGTACGCTACTCAAACCGGCCGCATTGTTAAGTATATACATTTTGATGCCAATTCCCTGCATCTTTCCAGGTTCGTATTTGTTTGCTCCTTTCTCAGCAATGATTATGATTTTTGTTTTTGCCATTTGTATTCACCTTAATTATCATCAATATCATCCATATAATCATCAGCATCAATATTGTCACCAGGTGGAACCGTCTGGAATCCATTTGATACATTTACATGCCCGCGTATCTGGTCATTTGATAAACGAATACCGTTTGATGTGCTGCCATAAATATAGTTTTTATAATCAGTAGAAACCCCGTTATCTTTAACGGCAAAAGACATAAAAGAAACCACACCAAGTGTTTTACAAAGGTCGTTTAACTCTTCTGCCTTTTTTTGAATATGCTTTTTAAATACGTCCTGTCTGTTGTACATATAATCATCTCCTTAATATTGTTCTGTCATTTCGTCAAGGAACTCGTCGAAATCATCCTCATCGCTATAGGATTGAACGCTATTCGCTATATTTGGATGTGCGTCAGTGTGTGCGGTTGTCATGGTTTTATTGTTTGACAATTCGAATGAATCTTCTTTTATCTTGTTGTTATTATCTTTGGAGCCAGGCTCAATACTCTTTGCCTTATCATTTATCAGGGCCTTGTGCTCAGTATTTTTTACGATATCTGCTGGTTCTGCTTCATGCTTTTCTGTAGGCAGCTCAACATACCTGGATTCATTATCATCTTTTACATTGTCCCATAAACTCCGTTCATCAGTGTCAACCGTGTCATCTGTTATTCCTTTTTTTTGTTTTTCTTTTAGTTTAGCTCCTCTGCTTGCTGTTTTTGTCAACTCGCCGACAAAGTCGGACTCGTTACCAGATTCTATTAAAGTTCTCGTCGTCACATCAGGGCTTTTGAGTTCTGTTTGGGTGCATTTATCTCTTTCTTTTTTTGTCTGTCTTATTTCTTTCTCATCTCTTCCACCCTGAAATTTTCGTGACATTTCATTGAAAAATGATGTATCCCCATTGACACAGTACTCTTCAAGAAAAACACCGCAAAGATATTGACGTAGTACGACTTTAATGAAATTGTTTCTGTATCCTGGTGTTATTTTATGCAGCAAGGAAATCGCATCAGAGTCTTCCTTTCCATCCAGTACCACATGATAGTGATAATACTTCCGGAAGCTCGTCTTTGGATACTTGGCGAGCCTTTTATCATTCGTGTGTAATAATTTGACTTTATACACTTCGCCACGGGCATAAGAATTTAGTACTTGCCTGGTTGTTTCAGGAAAGGAAACTTTCCCTGTTTTATACAGGCCAACCAGGTCCATGTCATGATAGGAATACAGTTTTACTTCTACCTTCATCATTCACTTTTACCTGCCCTCTCTTTTCTCAATCGTCTATAAGCGGACATATAATATCCCCTTGCGTTTGCGTAATAAATTGGAAGCTCGTTTCCATCGTTTCCAGGAATAATCTTCAAATCTTCCAATCCTGATAACGTCTCCCTGAAATATTGAATCCATGCTGCACCGGTTCCACCAGTCACAACAAGTACATCGTAATCGGTGAAATATTCTGCCATTTCATACAGTTTCTTCGCCGCCTGCGTTGCCACTTCCTTGCACGCCTTTTCAATATATCCGTCCAACGGGATTTTTTTACTGGTCATCTGCCGGATATCAACCACCTTGAAATATCCGTCTTTCATGTATTTCCTCATTTGTGGAATACGGATATCCATCTGATAATCTTTAAAAATATACTCAGCCGCCGTCTCCAATACTCGTTTCATTCCGAGATTGTTGATAGATTCCTCCAAAACCTTCTTCCTATTGATGATTCCGTATGGGTCAAACGTGCCAAATCCAATATCAGCGATGATGATATTTTCTGCCATCAATTCTTTAGCTTCATCTCGTCGTTCTCCTTCATCATTGAACAGAATGGAATTTAAGGTTCCGGCTGGCTGAGACATGACGCTCACATCACTATTTCTTAAATTGTTTTCAAAACGAATCCATCTACCAGTACCGATTTTTACTTCATAAATACCCTGTGCTGTGAATGCGCTTTTGATTTTCGGCGCATCTGCTTTCAGGTATGCGGCTGGAAGTCCAGTTTGGATAAATGGCTTAATCTGTGGCCCTCCCTCTCTTACTTCATTGCTCATCAATCCGATAGCTACAGCCGTCCTGGCAAGAATGATGAATTCCTTTGTAAAATATCGGTTTCTGTCAAACGTAGAACCTGTATCGTTAGTATCATCGGCTCGGACAAGGTCCTGTGCTTTTGTTCCAATCATATACAGGCCTTCTTCATCCCTATAATAGATATCCTCTTCATCTACCGACATCAGATTGCTTTCAATCTGTTTAACATAAGACGGGAAGCAAAACCTTTTATTCGGAGACATTCCTTTTACTCCTGAAAAACCAATATCAACAGCAATGACCCAGTGTGACACCATTGGGTTTTTACATGCAATAATTTCCTGTGCTGTATTAAATGCTTTTAAATCCATTTTTATCCTCCTCTTTTTTCTGCAGTTGTAATTTCAAAACTAAGCAATATATGCTGTGCATTTCCTGTTCTCTTTTAATATGCAGAAAAAATTGCAGAGTGTTATATGATTTATTTTTTTTGTACAAAAAAAAGAGAGCCGTATATTTTTGGCTCTCTTTTCCTTTTTTTAGAATTGTTTTTTATAAATAGAATATGTAACAAGTGCAATGCCTACTGCTAATAATACCATAAACACAAGTTTTATGCGGTTTGCAAGAGAACTTGGTTTTTCGTCTTCCTTCTCTGCTTGCTCCTCTTCTGGCGTTACTGTAATTGTATTATCGTCTTTAGACGTACTCATATCGGAAGATGCATTACTATCTGTACTTGCATCCGATGATTGTTCGCTGTTCGTACTGTCTGAAACATTTTCAGAGTCTTCTGTCTGACTGTCTTTACTATTTTTTTCAGAAAGTGCCTGTTTCTGGTCATATGTCAAATATGGATTGTCTTCTTCTTTCATTTCTCCATCTTTGATTCTTTGTTGTACAATTTCTTTTGCATTTTTATCCAACGCTTTCATGTTATCGCCAGTCATATTGTCAATAAAATCCTGAGCCGCTGGTGTCCAGTCGTAATCAGAATCCATATATCCCATGTTATACATTCGCTTGCAGTATTCTTCATACTCGTAAGATGATTGAAATAATGATTTTGGACGATAAAAAGACTGCGTATACTCTTCGTCTTTCGTGTAATCATAATCACCATTCGTCGCACTTGTATCTTCTTCTCCATTATCATCTGTAAACGTCGTAGAGTCTTCTTGTTCCGCAGCAAATGCTGGTACTACCAATGCTGACGCTACTATAGTAGAAAACATGAAAGAAACTATGATTGTTCCGGTTATTAACACTGTCATGTATTTTTTTTTCATTTTTTTACCTCCATCAAGAATTACAACCCAGGATATCTTCCGAAATGAGCAAATCCTGAATAGTTATTTATTTTAATAGCTTTTCCTGGCGCATGGTATATTCCGTCTGTATATCCTCCAGTACAATGAAGCCAATATTTTGTACCATTTACAGTTCCTATATAAATTCCCACATGGTCTTCCCCGCCAGCATTGCCGGGCCAATGCTTTTGTCCGACATCTCCTGGTATAAGTTGACTTTCTGATATCTCTGTAAACGTGCTTGAAATTGATGGAGTTGCCCAATCCGCAGCCGACTGCCCTTCTTTAGCTGCTACTCCAGACCTCCAATAGCACTGACCTACAAATGATGAGCAATCAAGATATTTGGGACTTTCATATGACGGTGAGTTCCTTGCGTTCATATCATACGTCACGCCATACAGCATAACTCCCTGCTGTATAATCTCACGCCTTTCTTTTGTCACTTTACTATCCCATGTCGCCATACACTTTTTCAGTATCTCTTTCATATCATCCGGCAATTGTCCCATGTCCAGGTTTCCAGAACCACCGCCAGAGCATTTATAATTTTCAAATACCTTTTGATAAAACTTCTGGTCCGAATATTTATATTTGCCATTTTCATCATCAGCATTAGCTCTTTCTTCACCATGGGCGATTACTTTTGCATAAGCCTCAATGATAGAGTCATAATCCACCTCTTCTTTTTCTGCGGATTGGTTTTTACTACTTGACGCCTTGTTGTTACAATAGTCCGTAAATGTAACAAACCCGGTTTCTTCATCAAGTTTTAGTGGCGACCTATTATATTGATTTTTTATTGCTTTAGAACTTCCACCAAATTCAAATCCCTGGACAACACATATCAATGAATCAGTATTATAAGGTGATGGATAGACTGCTTCTTCCACTATATTCGCAAAGGCCTTTGCCGCGGCATCTATGGATTCCTGCACTGTGTATTTTCCAGCCTCTTTTTTCTTATTTGCTAGGTTTAGCCTTTCATCTTCTCCATATTCGTCTTTCGGCGAGACATTTGCTTTGCTGCTTACCGGAGTAACGTCTCCGTTGCTTGTATCTGCCAGCCATGAACCATTGATATGAAATAAATCAAACTTATCGCTGCCCTCTCCTTTTATATCTTTTTTCATGGCTTCATACTCATCTTTATGCTCATTAAACCTTGCTTGCGCAATTGCCTTAAATATCTCCTTATACGTTTTAAAACCATTATCTTCCGCCGCTTTGTCCATCAGGTCTTCATACTTTGCAACCTCATCAGACAAAACCGCTTCGCAGCTATTACTCAGCTCAACTGTTTCATACATTCCTTCAAATTCATTCCAATTCGTAGAAGAGTAAAAATCTTTCATTTCTGATTCTGTATCTTCATTTTTCCAAAATATTGGCGTTTTTGTTCCATCAGTATTTAAATCAGATATATTATAAATCCCCTCCGCCAAAGCGAACGGCATGCCTCCGACGGTTAATCCCGCCCATTCGTATGCTTTATAATGAAACGTAGATAATCCTTTCATTATTTTTTCCAATGCTTTTTTTTCTTTTTTTGGCATTGTCGTTGGTGTTGGGGTCGCTTTTTTTTGCCCGGATTTATTTGCTTTTGATTTGACGGTTGAAGTTCCTGTAGTAGAGGCCCCAGCCGCATAAACCGGTACGCGAGACGCGGCAATACTTGTGAGTATAAGTGCTAAAACAAGGATTATGGCCACGACTCCCGCAATTAAGCGTTCTCTATGTTTATTTTGTTTTTGTTTTTTTCTCAATTTTATCATCCTCCTACCGCTTACAAACACAGCTTGCGGTTTCCTTGCCTGACGCAATGACGGGCGGAGTACTCCGCCCGTACCACAATCACGCGTCGAACATACACAATATTACGACTGTAGCATTGCCTGAATAGTAGCGATATCTGAATCCATCTCGGCTAAACGCTGCGCTTTATATTGTGCACCAGGCCTTTCGTAATTCGTAATGAAGAATTCGCCTGCTTCTCTTGCAGTCGTACATGCATAGAATCCTTCTATTCCGCTCGGGGACCAGTCACTCGTATCTTCCGTAAATTCGCATTCCAAACGTTTTAGCTGGCCTTCAAGCGTATTGTACTGATATCCATTTGCGTTACACCATTGAACAAGTTTTGTTCTGCGTCCAAACGACCATTGAGTTAAGCCATATCCAGTACCGCCAGTTTCTTCTTCTGTATAATTGAATGAGCATTCTCTATAGATATTTACCAATACTCCCATTGCCTGTTCAGAGGTTAATTTTCTCGACATTTTTGTTGTCAGGAATTCATATACCTCTTTAGCAACTTTTGCTTGGTCTCCATCCCACGTTCCAGGATTGAAACTGTCTGTGGTAGAATTTTCTCCTTCTGAGCATGTTCCACTCAGACTCTTATAATAATCCGGCTTTTTAATATACTGGATTGTTCGTTTTAGCGTATTCTCTTTAGCTCTATATGTATCTGCACTTGCGTCACTGCTTTCATAGTTAGGGTTTTCCTTATCAAAATCATCTACTCCATAGATGTTTTTCTCCCACCAGTCATCAAGATTTAACAGACTATCAAAATGCAGGGTAATAACTGCTCCACTGTACTTTGTATGGCCCGGACACGGTGCATACTTTGTTTCATAAACGATGTTTCCATCCGAGTCCGTTTTATATCCGGTGTAGTATTCGATTTGGATATCTCCGTGCTCGTTTCTGACTTGTCTTGTCTTCGTTTCCATAACCGGTACTTGATAAGACATACCATCGGTATTATTTTGACCAACAATCCTTCCATCATCGTTATATACTGGATTGATTGTTCCGTCTGGGCCTGCATGGTACTGCTTAACGGCTGTTCCCGTGATAATATGTGAAGCATTAAAAAGACCAATCAAAGCCGAATATCTCAAATCATCATAGCCGCCTGCTTTGTAATTTGTCAGGTCTAAGCCTTTTTCATTCAGGTATTCTATCAGCTTCCATTTATCATCAACTTCTTTATCCGTCATACCTTTTTGATATGTGTCGTTTGTTTTTGCCTCGTCAAAGCCGGAAGCATCTTTTTTGCTAATGATTGTGCTTTTTGTTGAAGTACTAGAACTTGCCTCAAAATCAAACATAGCCATTACCATAGAAATCAGCTCTTGATTATTATTATAGAATCCATACACTTCACCTTTTGCATCTGCTTTTACATATCCTTCCGGAGTAGGTGTTGGGGTAATACCATCTGGTACTTTTTGCTCTTCCGGAAAAGTGTAGTATATGTTTTTATCTCTGTTTAAAATGTCGCGATAAACATCCTGGTCTATTTCCTGACGATACAGGATATCGGCATTTACGCTTACCGACGAAGCAGCTGAACCAGTTCCTATCGTTGATGAATCAAATGTTCCATCCAAAATACTTCCCATATTTGTTGCAGTAGTAGGAATCAATCCATTTCCATTCAATCCTGCAGGTTTAGAGCCATAACCAATAAATTCTGCAAAATCTCGGTGGCTTCCTAAGTGATGTCCATATATTCCTTCTTGCTCTGCTGGATAACCAGTATCTTTCCAAGCCTTTTCATCCGCAATAATAATGTACATAGTATTGGATGCTGGTTGGCTGCCTATTGTGAACTCGTTATTAAATTCCACTTTAAGGACATCTCCTACTTTTCCCCAATACGAGCCAAAAGCCGCCATATACATCTTTGTTCCGTTCTGGTCGACGACAGCGTAATTTCCATTGCCTTCAACTGTTACCTTGTTATCCAACGCCTGTTGCCGTGTTCCGGAAGCCCAATTACCATGAATATATTGGTATGTAAACTCATAATTCCACCAGGTCCCCTCAGTCACATCATATAACCCCTGAACCTTAGAACTATCACCCTTTTGTAGCTGTGGTGCATTCATCGTTGAGCCATCTGTACCAGACGCCGAGCCTGTGCTTGACGTTCCACCAAAATGATTCGATAATTCACTTCTGAACGAATTGTGGCACAAGGTTAAGACGTCAACCATTTCTTGTAAAACTTCAGTAGTGTCTTCATCGCCTGCATCATAATAGACTTCATTTCCTGCGTTCTTCACATATGAAATAATGCAAAGGATGATTGCCAATACAATAATCAATGCTATGATTATAGGTCCTAATGCTGCTACTAATGCTGAAATCAATGTCTGTATCAACTTTATCGCAGCCTGGATTGCTTTAATCGCGGCCTTTTGCGCTACTTTGGCGACTTTTAAAACGCCTTTTCTGACAACTTTCGTGCCTTTCATCCGTAATTTTTTTACACCTTTTTTTAGCGTTTTTTTAAGTCCGTTTTTCCTAAGATACTGGAAACCTTTTCTCGCCGCTCTTCCGCCCATATGAACTGCATGAATACCTGCTTTTGCACCTCTATATCCTGCGACCGCAGCATTTCCTATTGACTTTCCAAGCCTGATTGAGGAATTTAGCAACCTTCCAGCGTTCTCTCTCATCCATTTTATTTTTCTTGATGTGCGATACGCTTTCATAGCAGAGCCAACAATGATTGACTCCATCATGAGGAGTCCTCGCATCGTATAATCATCGCCCATATATCTATTAGCCAATGATTTTATTTTTCGGTATCCATTTTTAACCGCTTTGACAGCACCTTTGGCATATGCCGTTAATGTTGTTTCTGTCAAATTAAGCAAAAACATCCTTCTTTGCAGTTTAAATACATTTCTTATCAACTCTTTCGTTTCTTTTGAAGTTGTTCCTGCTTTTAATAATTTTTTTAGTGCCTTTTTATCTGACGGAAGTCCCCTTGCCTGAAGCACATATGGCAGCGCGGCAGCATAAAACGCTCTTTCTACTTTGAAATCGCCTATGCTCTGGTCCCCGAGCACACCTTTTCGTATAATTTTTTCTCTTGTATTTTCATATACATTCAGATAATCCGTTATTGCACTTGCTGCTTCTGGAGACAATCCGCCGCCAGCCAGAAGTTCTTTTAATGTATCTGTATTCTCAGTAAGACCAAGGTGCTTAAGTTTTGCCTTTGCGTCAAACAGATATTGACGTTCAATATCGCTCAAATAGCGTGTTTCCAAAAACACATTCATTTGATAAAACTGTTTGCTGTTTCCACTGATTGATGTCAATATTTTATCGTAATTTGCAACCAGCGTATTTAGGTCTAATTTCAAATCAATCGACTTCATATTAGCTGCTGCGCCTGCAAGCAGCTGTGCTCGGAAGACGGAATGCATTGCCATTTTTTGTTTAAAAATAAGCTGAGAGACCTTGCCTTTGTTTAATGCTTTCTGGTATAAAAGTCCACTATACGATTCTGTTACTTTGTTTGATATAAACTTATCTCCAACTTTCACAAAATCTGCGTCTGTAATAGGCTGGTTTAATGCTGGGGCTATTGTCATCGCCATTGTCATTTGTTTTGCATTGACCTTAACATCTCTTTTAATATGGAATTCCAGGCCAGCCAACGTTTTGGTCGTTCCTATGCTTCCATCCGTACTTATATCAAGGACAGTGCCTGTAGCCGTATAAATCTTGCCGCCATATACAGCCGCGTTTTTCCAACCAACAAAAGCTCTGTCTTTGTCTACTGAATATACGTCCAATACAATTCCATCTATTCTGATAGTCCCGTCAGAACGGACTGTGTATCTTTTTGATTTTCCATTTCTGGATATAGTTACCTGATTTCCTTCTTTTAGGACAAACATTCCAACGTCTGTGAAATTTGAGTTCTTTACGGCGCCTGGAATTCCCAGTGTATGTATAGACGGTCTCGTTATATTAAAATTCTGTGTTGCGCCAGATGAGGTTGGTCCCACTGGGCCAGATGTAACGCCTGGAACGTTCAAGCCGGAGCGAGTCCCCGCTGCTATCTCTCTCGCATTCGCAAGAGCCTGCTCTACATTTATCTTTATCGTTTCTGCATCAGCCTGACCTGCCAAAGCATAGGAATCGGCGATTTGTTTTCCGCTTATCTGCGTTGCTGCCTGCGCACTGTTCACTGCACTGGCATATGCAGCAAGTTCGCTGGCCGACATGATTGATGCATCTTTCAGCATCACCATACCTTCCGCTTTGTCCGTAGCAGTCTTTGCGGCATCAGAGGTGGCCTTTGCAGCTTCTCTTGCCGCTAACGCGGCTGCTACTGCAGTTACAGCTGCAGCTCCGGACACAGTACCTCGTACAGTATGTGTCTGACCTGAGCCTGACGGTACTGTGATTTCAATAACTTTCGTTTCGTCCTTTTTTTTGATAGATTGAAGGCCATTTTTACTTTCACTCGCAACCGAAGAACCTCTCTTTTGTGGATACACCACATCAGTTTTATCAGACTTTAAGACACGGTTTTCGGTGACTTTTCTGTCAGCCTGTCCATCCTTTCTGCCAACGTAGCTATAGGTCTCTCCTGGACCGTATGGTTCTTTCCTCTTCTCATCTACTGGAGCCTGTCCCGAAGATTCATATGAATCCCTGCTATATGTCTGCTTTCGTTCATTGATGCCGCCAGACGCCCTATCCGCATCTTGATTTTCTTGATTAGCAGCCCTATTCCTGAGAACCTCTTCAATAGCACTCGCTCCAGGCTTTTCATCCCGATGGTTTCCTACATCTTGCCGCTGGTCATGCGTCATTGTTTTTGCTTCGGAAGGCTGGTGACTGTCCCCATCTAATCCTGGATATTGATTCGAGGCAGTATGTGAAGCTGGCATCTGAGAGATTGGTCTTCGGACAATGTTATCGGCCTGGAACCTTTCACTTTTAGATAAATCATCTACTGCAGATTGACGCCTAGATGTCACCTCTGATGCACTATGTTCTCTTGTACTACTCTTTTCATATTTTCTTTCTACTTCTCCAATTCCGTCAGAGAATGGTGGCTGCACACTTCCTGTATGCTTATCCGCAAGCCCCTGTCTTTCCAGATTTTCATAACCACGGTCTTTATGCTCGGCTTCTCTCTGTCCAGCCATTTCATATGAACTGCTTACATATCTTTTTGCATTTTCTGAAGCCGGTTCAGCAGACGGACGTTTATCTGCGCCAAAGTTTAAGACAGAGTGTGAATCTCCATTTTCTTTTCTTGCGATGCTGTCCGTACTATTCGCTGTGGCATCATAGGCTCTTCTTTCATTCCGTGCTACGAATGTCGAAGATTGGTCTTCATTCTTAGTAGCATCATATGCCTTGGGTTTAAACGATGCGTACGTATCCTCACCGGTATCCTTGTGAGATTGAATATCAGCAGATTCCCGTTGCCCAGCCTGCTCATATGAATCATTAATGTATTTTTTACTTTCTGATGCTTCTCTTTTATATTGTGCGGTTCCATTTGACGCGTTTCCTGAGTCTGGATTGCTGATGGCATTCCCGTCATATACTGATTCCTTTTCATGCTGAGGAATGCTGCTCGCTTTATACGGTTCGCTGCTATTCGGCTTATCGAATCCCTGTGTGCTTCTATAACCTTCTGTATCATGCTCTCTGCGTTTTTCTACAATAGAGCCATCTGACTCCGCGTGTTTGTTTATACCGGCATCCTTCTTGTATATAAAACCTTCGTTATATTCACTGCCTTGATTTGGTCCAACCCTTTCAGTATTGCGATTTGTGTGGTTATTCTCAGCTTCATATAAACGGTTTTCCTTATCAGTACCACCATAACCTCCGTCATATTGATGGCGCTTATAAGTTTCACCAGTATCTCTTTGTCCAGACTTCTCATACGAATCAGATATATATTTGTTTTCCGATTCAGTCCTTCTTGTATTATCTACTGCCGCTTCTGAGCCTGCCTCTGAATGATATTGAGACGTATCCTCAGCCTTCTTTCGGTCAAGTACGCCAGCACCCACCGAATCCTCACGGCTTCCCCGCGATGACTGGTACCTTGATTCGTTATGAACGTTTGCACGATTTCTTTCATCCCTTACCTCGGGTCTGTCCTGTCCAAAAAAATCAGAATAAGTATCTCCTTTTACAACATGACTTACATCCTGAGCGCTTTTCGTGTTAAGTTCTTCATGACCAGATATTTGTTCTACATTTTCCCGCTTTGGTTCAAATACTTGAGGACCAGTTCTATTTATGTCTTCTGTAATATGGGAATCTTTTTCCGCATAGTCATTTGTGATACGAGAAGAATACTCATTTGTCGCAGACCTGTTATTATCTTTCTTTTCAGGCTCCGGCCTTTCATCTCTCTTATCATTCTTATGCGACCTGTCTTGTGCATCTGATAATGTGTCATTGTCCTTGGTCTGCATCTGCTGATACAAATCAGACGACTTTCGAGCTTCGCGCTCGTACCCAGACGCTGAACGTGGATTCAAACCCTCGTGCGACGTTAAAATTGAAGTATTTGCCTCATGAGCGGATTCTTGCCGGTCATGGATTTCCCGTTCTTCGTTAAACGTATCTGGTTCATAATACTGAGTTTTACTCTCATTGTGTTTTGTCAATTCGTCCGAAATATTACCTTTCACCACATTTGTAACATCATCTGCACTTTTACTCTTATCGTGTATACTTGTGATATTAACAGTTGTTTCAGGTCTCTCAGCCAGTTCCTTTTGCCTTAAAGCTTCTCTTTGCCGTTGCTGTTCTTCAGCCCTGGCCATGGCCTCTCCACGTTCGTCTTCAAGTTTGGATTCCAGAGACATACGATGCTCATTATCATATCGCTCCTGTTCCGCAGCACGAGACAATGCTTCACGGCGTTCTTCGTCAAGATGAGCCCGCATCTCGTCACCTTTTCGGTATTTTTCACTGTCCCTCTGGTTTCCGGTATGTTCTCCACCTACGATATTCTTTAAAACTTGGTCTTTCGTTGAAAGCCCCTGTGGTTCTTCCGGTCCTGGCTCCTCTTCGCCCTCTTCTACCTCTTCATCTGCAGAGGCATCTTCAATGGTTCTTTCACCATGTCCATCTTCTTGTCTCTCAAGCTGAAGTTCTCGCAGATATTCATAAAATTCCGGATACTTATCTGGAATTTCTAAAATTTCCGCATTATCAAAAAGTTCATCCAGGTCGACTCTGCTTAAAGCCTCATCTGCCGCTTTAAAGCTAATCCTTTCCTCGTCTGATATATCTGGGGAATCCTGTTTTCCGTCTATATCTATCATATCCAGACATAAACCTCTCTGAAACAGATTGGCCAATAAGCTTATATATTCTTCTTTTGGCAACATCCTTTTCACCTCCCTTAATCTGAATTTTTTGCTGCTGCAATAATCTCCGACAGCCTTAGTGTATGGATATTACGAACTTTAAACATCTCGTATTTTCTCGGGTCATCCAAAATCACATCAATTTTATTTGTCATTGCATAAAGTATTGCATATGCTTCATCTTCCGATAATATTTCATCATTTCCGATAATACTTCGGAGAACTATCTTACTCGTTTTAAGCTCTGCTCTTTTGATTTCGCTCCTGAATATCTTTAGACTGTCTAAATCCAGGTTCTTCGCAAAATAGTCGTATATCTCCGAAGTCGTGTAGACCTCATCGTATAGATTCAAAATCAGGTATTCATAGCCTGAACGAAATAAAGTCTGTATAATTTCTTTATCAGCAATGAGTGCAGATTTTGCTTCTGGCAAATCACTGTATTTTGTCAATTTCCTTTCCTCCTTGCCTTTGCTTTTTCTTTTTTTTGCATTTTGTGGTTGTCACCTGTTGCTATTTCAGAAACAGGAATTAATTACCGCTTATTCTAATATGCTAAATTTTTTAAAAAACGAATGCATTTTGTACACAAAAAAAAAGAGAGGTAAGGTTTTGTCCTCATCTCTCTCCTTCCCTATTTTTTTTTCGTTTTTTGCTATCTTGATAGCTCACGCTTCGCGCTCGTGATACCTTGCCGTATCGGCTCGGTACCAATTTGCGCAGCAAATGTCAAACGAAGCCGTAAGGCTGAGTGGTTCGGCGAACTTGCGTTCGTCATCACCAGACGTTGACTGCCGTCCAGCAATGAAGCGTGTTTCGAATGGGGATTCAGACCCGCGTGCGAAGTTAAGACCTGAACCTTTGACCCGCGGACGACTTTTTGTCAGCCGGGGGTTTTCGCCCTTCGTAAATACTTTGTTTCATTGCTGTATCTAGCGCTATAGCCCATATCACTCCAAAGCACATTGCGCTTAGCATAAAAATACTTGCGCCCATATTCACGAACAGTCCTGAAATGCAAGCAACAGCAGAAACTAAAGCATTTGCCCAATTTCTTTTCAATAGAAAGATAAGCAACACAATTAGCATCCCTGCAATTGGAAAATACGCCAACCACCCTTGCTGCAATGGGCTTAACATTAAATGACAGTCTCCTACATGTAAAATTTCAAAAATGGCTTTTTTTACTTTTTCGAAATACCATGCACCTTCTCCTGCATTATTAAAGACAGAATCCCACTGCTTATCGTTTAAATACAGCGCCATTTTAAACAATGATTTTTTATTTTGTACATTGTCTGGCAAATTTAATGCAAATAAAAACGCATGGCGGTTTGTTTTAAATGACAGCACGTATTCAAAATTCGACATCACGCGCTGTAGCTTACTGTTCCATGTATACGCTGTATTAACAAGATAATTTATAAAATACGTGATTAACAACATGATTCCAATATACACCGGAAAGAATAAATTTACTTTTGCTGTTTCCGTCTTTTTTTTATTCTTTTTTATCCCTATTACCCAAAATAGTCCCTTCACCGTTGACCCGATAATCACTGCCGAACAAAAAGCGACAAAAATAACAGACCATGCGATTGACGTTGCACCAAAATATTTTTCAAAGAAATAAGAAGACTCAGCAAGCAACGATTTTAATATTCTCAACACATCCCTGCCCTCCTTATGTCTTCGAAAATCTTACAAATTGACTCCCTGCATTTTGAACTTGGATGCAGTGTGTCCAGATTTGAAAAATAGAATTTCGACAATTCAATTATCATAAGTTCAACATATCTTTGTTCCTTTTCTGTCATCTCCCCTCTTTCACTTATATCTTTAAACCATACAGCCGCATCCATATATTGTTTTACTTTTTCCTCCGCTACAGCATTGACTTTTTGTTCTACCTGTGCAGTTCCTTTTTCTGATTTTTTTCTTTCTTTTTCTTTCTTATCTTCGTCACTCCAGAGGTCGTCTTCTGTGGATTCATCTTCATCAACAATCTCATCATCTCTGTTATCTTTATACATCCACATGCGGTCCGTTTCGTCTTCGCACTTTTTATCAATCTTTGCCTGCGCATGAGATGCAATAAGAGCCTCTCCGCTCTCATTATCAACAAACTCCATGTCTGAATAATCAGCTATATGCTCTACCAATGGATTAATTACTTTTCTGCTTTTTTTTCTTCCTCTGGACATATTATTTCCCCCATGTTTTTTAGTTTTTCTTTTAATCTTGTTATCCTGTTCCTCTTAAAACGATTACTTGCGGCAGTCTGTAAAGCATCATTAACCACTATAAGGACAACGCTCTTGCGCGCCCTGGAAATCGCTGTATTCACCATATTCCTTGTTAACAATGAAACTGGCTTATCCGGGAGCATAATATAAATATCATTATATTCGCTTCCCTGGCTCTTATGGATGGTAATCGCATCTGCGTGTTCCATGTCCACCGCATCATCTTTGTTTATATCTATTACTTTATCTTCACCCTGCATCCTGACTTTAACTGGATTTGTCAGCGTTTCAATAAATCCAATATCACCATTACAATACCCGGAATCGTAATTATTTTTTGTAAAAACAACCTTGTCTCCAATCTTAAAATGGTCTCCGTGAAACCAGATACCGGGTTGTTCCACATCCTCAAATTCTTTATTTAAAGCCATCGTACCGACCACGCCCTTTTTGGTCGTGGATAAAATCTGCGTATTGTGAGGGTCGCCGTGATACCGTGATTTTAAATAGGCCCTGGCTTCCTCTTCCGACTTACATGTTCTTACCACAAATGATTCATTTTCAATGAAATTGCTCTTGCCAGCAAGCACTTTCCCGCAGTTATCAATAACCGCTGAGCCTTCTCCCTGACGCATGATTTTTTTGAGTTTCACCTTTGGTATAACGTCTGAATCAATCATATCTCTTAAAACTGCACCGCATCCAACACTTTCAAGCTGGTCAGGGTCTCCGCTTAGAATCAGTTTTGCACCTGATTTGACAGCTTTCAAAAGATGATATATCAGGTCTGTATCTACCATCGACATTTCATCAACTATAATAAGTTTTTCATTTAATGGGTTCTCCTCATTCTTACCGGCATCATCCGGCATATATGGATTCAACTCAAGCATTATATGTATTGTTGAAGACTCATGCCCTGAATGCTCTTTCAGCACACCTGCTGCACGTGCAGTTGGTGCGCACAGCCGTATCTCTTCATCTGGGTGTCTTTTTTTAAAAAGGTCAATAGCGCCACAGATTGTATGCGTTTTTCCGGTTCCGCCTCGTCCAAGGAGCAAGACAACACTGTTTTTATCAAAACTTTTCAGAAATTCGAGCTGTTCTTTATTGTATTTATCTTTGATAGATTCAAATACCTCTTCCTTTGTTCCCATCTCGGTATTTATCTGCATCAACCTGCTAATCTGGAACGCGATATCGGCCTCCTTATCCATTGTCCGGATAAACCCAAGCATGCCATTTTCACAATACACGCTCTTCATATCTACAAGAGTCGCCAAAAGGTAATATGGAGACACAACATAATCCTTCCATGCTGAATATCGATGAAGCCTCGCACAATTGATATAAAAATCTTTCAATTTGATTGCTGTGTTTCCAGACTGTTCGTTATTTACCAATACCTGATATATCATTGACCTGACCCGTTCTGTAGACAAATATCCAAAGCCGAGGTCCTTTGCAAAATTATCTGCGACCTGAAAATCCAGTTCCATTTTTTGCAAGACAGCATAAGGGTTCTGACACAATTTTTCTTCTGCTTCCAGCCCATACCATGCAGTCAGCATATCTATTTGCGGATACCCGATTCCATACTTTTGATACTTTTTTACGAGATGGTCTTTTTCCATCATCGCTCCCACTGTCTCTTTAAGTTCAGACAAGTAACGCTTTGAGCCCTTCAGTCCTTTCCAGAATTCCTTGTCATTCCACACATCAGAAAGCCTGCTTATGTCACCATCAACAGCATCCAGTATTCGGTTTGCAGTTTTACTTGATATTCCTTTCACCTTCACCAATAGCGTTTTTGCATATTCTTCGTCGTTATAATTAATACACGTATATGCTACCCGGTTCATGTATTTTTCTTTTACATATTTTGTAATCTTTTCAATCTTCAATTCACGAAAATCTATCTTCAAAATCTTGTCCATATTATCTGCTGCAAATTCTGTAGTAATCGGGACACCTGGGACAACATCCGGGATTTTTCCGGCGCACAACGCTTCAAATCGCGGGCAGTCTTTATCGTAATCACTTTTAAATAAAAATTCAGCATACCCGTCACTACAACGGTCTATTAAAAAATCGACAATCCTACCTCTTACTGGAATCATTGATGATATGCTCCTTTCCTGTCCTTTCTGCAAAATCAGTATGCTGAATTTTTTTCGATGATATTATTTTTGCGGTTTCTTTTTTCTCTCTGTGTCTGCGAATTCCATACCTCTTGTAAAATCGTCTTTTAAGGTTATATAGGCATTAAATGTGTTTCCACCTTTACTTTTCAAATCCTTTTTGAGGCCTGTCTTTTTCTTTTCAAGCAAATCCTTCATATCTTTTTCTGTCAATACGACCTTATCGCCTGGAAGCATTCTCCAAATCTGAAAATCGCACTTACCGTCTTTTTTATCTGCGCAGGAGAAAGCCTTGTCTGTTGCAACAATTGGCTTTCCGCATTTCGGACACTTGAGACCGGTATCTTTTGCAATGCTATGTTCCCATTCCAGTTTTCCATCTTTCATTATCAGACTGGCATTAAAGGATGTACCATCTTTTTTCTTAAATCCTTTGATTGTTCCGGTAGACTGCCCAGAAAGTAATTTTTTCACCTGTGTATCTGTCAATGTTTTTCCACAGATTTTCGTCCAGAATATGAAACCGCACTCGTCGTCATCGCATTTATAAGACATAGGAGTCTTAACCAGAGGCTTTCCACACTTTGGACACGTCAAGTCTGTCTTACTTTCAAATGGAGCCCATGTAATTTTATGTTCTTTATTTAGTATTAACGCGGCAGAGAAAGTGCTCCCATCTTTCTTCTTAAAACTCATAACTTTCGTAGCCTTTCCGTTCAGCATATCCGCCATATCCTTATCTGTAAGGTCTGTTCCTGCAACACGTTTAAATACGGAAAAATCACAGTCAGGATAACCGCTGCAGCCGTATCCTTTTGGCAGGGCAACGACAGGTTTTCCGCATTTCGGGCATTTGCCGACCTCTTTTCTGTTTCCTGCAGCCACTTTCTGGATTTCCATTCCTTCCAGTTCTTTTAAAGCCTGATATACATAATCAATGACCTTTTCATAGACTTCATCATATGTCTTGGTGCCTTCACGTATATCATTCATATATACTTCCCACTGTGCAGAAAGTTCAGGGCTTACAATAGAACTGCTGCCAAGATTCTCTATGTAACGTTTACCGGAATCTGTAATATGGAGGCCCTTTCCTTTCCCAGACTTTACGTCATCAATATATCCAGTAGAAACTAGTTCGGAAATGATTGCGGCTCTGGATGACGGCTGGCCAATGCCTCCTGCTTTCTTCAGCGCCTTCTTAAGCTCTGTCTCATCAGCCGCCATATATTTCTGGACATTCTCCATCGCTTTAATAAGTGTTGCCTGTGTAAAGCGCGCAGGCGGCTTGCTTACGATTTCGTGCAAGGATGTTTCTTTTTCTTTTAATTTCTGCCCCTTTTTAAAGTCTGGAAGCGGTGTCTCCTTTGGCTTTGAGGTAAGGACTGTAAAGCCAGGATTCACAACTTTGGAGCCGGTGCAGGAAAACTTAATATTATTGTCAGTCAGCACTGCTTTTGTTTTCTCTTCTTCCAATGGAGGGAAGAATATTGCAAGAAATCTTTTGAAAATCATTTCACAGATATGCATTTCGTCCATTGTTAAATTACCGAGTGCTGCTGTATCGCCTGTCGGGATAAGCGCATCATGCGAGGATTTCTGCACTTCAACATCATTTACAAATCGTTTATTCCCCTGTGCAGCAGCGATTGCTTCCGGGGTAACCGTTTTCACTGCTGCAGAAAGACTCGGCATAGCCTCTACCGCTTTCAGTAATCTGGCAAAGTCTTTTGATTTTTCGGTAGACACATACCTTCCATCAGTTCTTGGATATGAAATAAGCTTATGTCTTTCATACAGAGACTGAATCAGCTCCAGAGTCTTTTCCGGGGTATATCCATACTTAGAACCGGCTTCGACCTGGATGTCGGTTAATTTATATAACTGGTCCGGCTGCGTTTTCTTTGCTGTTTTTTCAAAACTCAGCACCTCCGCTTCACCGCTTAATGTAGTCAGAACTTTCTGGGCTTCATTTTTATCAGCATAAGACACTGCCTTGCCTTCATCGTCAATCATATATGCAGCAACTTCCGGGTTTTCTGTTACGATTGCCGGCTGATATGCCGTCTTAGAGCTAAATCCGTCAATTGCCTTACAGTTGTCATACACGAGTTTTAATGTTGGCGCCTTAACTCGTCCAACCTTCATCAAAAAACCTGATTTCACTGTATATGCGACAGTCATATTAAAACCAATCAGCCAGTCGAACCGGCTTCGGATTCTAAAAGACTGTGTCATTCCTACATCACGTGGATTTGTATGATAATCTGTCAGGTTATTCATTGATTTCATGATTCCAGCCGGCGTCAGGTCAGATTCAAAAAATCGGTAAGTCTTATAATTCTGCAGCCCGAGGTATGTTTCAATCAGGTCATAGATACCGTTACCTTCCACATCACTATCGGTACCGACAATGATTGCATCGTATTTAACTTTTTTTAACTGTTCTTTTAAGTCTTTTACTTTGTTATCTGTCAAAATTCCAACCCTAAACGGGTTCGGAATCATTGGCAGCTTTCGGTCTGCCCATTTTACATCCCAGTCTTCATATTCTTTTGGTTCACATAAACGGCAGATATGTCCGGCGAGAGCGAAAAAATCAATATCGCCGAGCGGCTTATTGCTTGCATTATAAGCAGCCTTCACCGATTTCATAGCAGATGGCTTCTCCGCCAGATATAAATATCTCATTTTTTATTCCCTCCTTATAAAATCTTGATTGTTTGATTAGTTATCTTTGTAATTTTTTTTAAAATCTTTTTTTCTTCCTCTGTCTGAGGCTTTGGCTTATGTTCGCTGTACCAAAGCAAATACAGGTAATATCTTTCTGGATTTTTTTCAATATAATCAAAAACGTCTTCCTCTGACGGAATATATCCATCGTTTTCCATTTCAATCTTTTCCAGTTTATCCATTAAGGCATCAAAGTCATGCTCTGTTATTTCAATATGTTGCATATCTTTCTCTCCTTTTTTTTATTTTTGCGGTTTGCCTTCAATATGCCGAATTTTTCATTTTTCGAACGGAGTAAAAATGTTTTTTTTGCAAAAAGAAAGGGCACCGCGTATTTTATACGCGGTGCCCTTTCTAACCAACAATGTCAATCATTATCATCATCATAATCATCAAAATCTACATCGTTATTTTTTTGTGAAGCCATACAATGAGCACCATTTTTACATCCTTTTTTTAATTCTTCAAATTTATCTTCTGACAGGATATCATTAACTTTATATAAATCCTGTCTGGATATGTTTCCTCGTTTTTTCTTGGATATTGACAACTGTAATCGTTCTGCTACTTTAACGATATTACATTGGTCATTCTTTGCGCCGAACCAGCACACATGTCCATCACTGATTCCGTTGCAGGCAACGGCTAAATCCTCAAATTCCCCGTCGTGTTGCTCAAAAGCCCTGTTTATCAGACCTTTTGCAAGAGCAATATCCATATTTTTTCCGTCAAACAATATCGTTGTTTCGTCGTTACCCATAGACATCTGGATTGTGTCTTCCAGTAATTCACTGTACTTTGTAATCATTGAATTCCTTGTTTTGTTATTATCTGCATCCTTAATCAGATAATATCCATCTTCTTCCGGATAGTTGACCAGAATTCCGTCCAGCACTTCTTCCAGTGTTTTAGGCTGGTACTTTTCGCTTACTGTATCATTATTTTCTTCCTGCTCGGCTATCTCCTCATATTCTACTGACTTATCAACGCACGAAAACTCTTCGTCCTGCTCCAGGAAATAAAAGTTTTTTTCATCCCCATCACCTGTTTTCATAAACTGTGGATGCTTTTCCAGTGGATATTTACTATCATAAAATGGGTCGATTCCTCGCATCATGACAATACATTTGTCAAACGGCATGGTCATTATCTCATCTGGAAGCATCAATTCACGTCCTGTTTGGTTAAACGATAGATTGCCTCCGCTCTTGCCCACGGGCGTGGATTTACTTCTCGACGTGATGGTACCTTTTCCAAGTTTTTTACTGAAATAATCTGCCGTAGTCTGCTCATTTGTACCAAGGCAGATTGCGGTGTCACAGTTACCGATGATTGTCTCATAGTCATCCTTATACAGCATTTTTATCTGTGCAATAGACTGCAGGACAATCGTTGTTGATATATTATATTTTCGGCAAGTGGAAATCTTCTGTGGGAATTCCGGAATCTTGCCGATGTTGGCGAACTCATCGAGCAGGAACCTTACATGATATGGAAGCCGGCTATTCGGTATTGTGGCACCCTTATAATATAAAGATTCAAACATCTGAGAGAACAGCATGGAAATCAAGAAGTTAAATGTGCTGTTCGTCTGCGGAATGATTGCAAAAAAGCACGTCAATTCATCGCCCACCTTCTCCAGTTCCACGTTATCATCATCTGTCAGATTCTGGATTGCCGGAATGCTGAATGGGTTCAGTCTAACAGCAGCTGAAATCAAAATGGATTTCAACGTTTTTGTTCCACCAAGTTTGAACGTCTTATAGTTGGTGAGGCAAAGTGAAGTCTCTATTTTATCACGCAGCCTTCCAATTTCTTTTTGGTCCGTAACCTCCACAGCATCCAGCACCGTCTGTTTCTTTCCTGTCTTTTTATCTGTAATTGTTTTTTTACCGATTTTTTTTGTTCCATCAAACAATTCATCAAGCGGCATATCTATAGAGAAGCCAAATTCAGACGATGGCTTTTGACCTGGCCGGCCGTTTTCATCCATCTGTGCCAACTGTACCATCCACAAAATGGTTGAGAACTTCCTAAACTCTGCATCAGCAATATCAACAAGATAAAATACCAGCGCTGAGAGCAAAGCCTTTTCCGATTTATCCCAGAACGGGTCGCCACTTTTTTGGTCCGGACCTGTTGTGTTTGAAATAAAACAGTCCACCAGAATACTGACATCTGTTTCGCTCCTGACGTATCGGAATGGATTGTACTTATTTGAATGAGACATATCGACCAAGTTAAATACTTTTATCTTATACCCATTCTCAACCAATACGTTATGCATTGATTTCAGAAGCTCTCCGGAAGGGTCTGTTACTATGTAAGAGCAGTTCATCTGTAATACGTTTGGCTTTATAAAAAATCGTGATTTACCAGTACCAGCACCACCGACAATAAAAACATTGTTATTCAAATGTGTTTTCATATCAGCTGTTGACAGCCTTACCAATTCCGATTCTATCATGTTAGGGTTTCCTGGTACTGGTGGTGTCTTTTTATTGTTCAGGTTTTCCCCACCCATTTTTTTTGTCAGACCAGGCTCGTCACTAAAAGTCTTTTCACCAAACGGCTCCGAATGTCCTTGGTTAAATTCTTCAACTTTCTTATTCCAATGAGCCGAGCCGGCCTCTTTACCGGCCGCATCATGTTTCCATTTTTGCTCATATATCATGAAAAGCGCTACACCAATCCAATATATAAACGTCCATCTCAAGCATGTACCCCAGCTTACCGGATTTAACCAATAGAAGATACCAAAATGGGATACCGCTTCCACTGCTGAAAAAATACTTGCTCCATCCTGTGTATGCTTCTGATAGCCAAATGCACCAGCTATCATCAGGCCAATAAACCACAAGATGCCATACAAGACAAAGGCAAGCTTTTTCTGTTCAAGTTCTTTATCATCTTTCATCTACCAGCCCCTCCCTGTCTTGTCTATATCCTTTCGCAAATTGTTTTATATGTTGTTCATGCATCTGTTTATAATCCTGCTTATCCTGCTTAGACATCTTGTACGCTTGGATATCTTCTATCTTGTAATCCCGACATACCCGCATCCGCATCAAAGAATAAATCGCTTTTCTTTCGCGGTCTCCATAGTCCTCAAGATTGTTTACCATCTTTCCAATTTCATCAACAGAAGGGATGTCACTTAAATTTAGTATATCCAATGCTTCTCTTTTTTTTAGCATTAGAGGGGATTCCCGTAAACTTTTACGCGTCATATCCTTGCTCATCACATCGGCGAGTTCTCCATAAAAAACTTTCACAGGAAATTCTTTTCCATTCATCGTATTCAGAATTTCACTCAATACTTTACGCTCATAATCCGGGTCATTTTTTGGAATAAAACGTCCTTTTTTTAATGGATTCATACTGATTGCTCCATTTTTGTCAACTCTTATTCCACGCGTCCCTGCTTCGCTCCCTAAAAATACAACGCCATCATGATTTAGCGCCTTTGAAGCCTGGTTGATGGCATAGCGCCAATACAAATTCTGTGATACGAAATGTTTTTTGCCAACTTCCGTGGTTTCTTCTTGCTTTATTGTATCCATCGCGTTTTTAAATATATATTCTTTATTTTCTGCAAGCAAAAAGCTAATCCTTCCATCCTCTCCGATGGACTGCTTATAATCCACTCCTGCTTCCTTAAGAAAATCTATCATACCTTTTGCTTCGCTGTGCGAAAATCCTCCATACTGCACCAGTTTTTCTCCAAGCACCAAATGTGGCTGAATTTCCATGTATTTTTCTCTTTGTTCTCGTGGATATATTAAAACCAAGTTTCCAGCAATATCCAACAGCCATGAGTCAAAAGCATCATTTATATCTGTTTCTTTTAATATTTTTTGAGCCAGTCCTTTATCTTTCATATCAAGGACCACTGCATCAACTCCGCGATTGTAATGGATGCATTGAGCAAGAGTTTCTGCATGTCCGTTTTCATTTACTTCCTGTCTGGCTTTAAAATATCTGTACAAAATATCTGTTGTCGCCATATATTTTTCCTCCTTTATCTTTATCTCCAATATGCAAAATAAAAAAAATATCGGCACGGCTAGGTTAAAAAGGGATTCATTTCGCATATTAAAAGAAAGAAATAAAAAATATCGGAAAAAGGAGTTAAAATACAATGGGAATATTAAACGATTATGAAGATGTCCTGCTTGGAAACCGGCAGCGCATACCGACAAGCTATTTTTTGTTTGACAAAAAGGGAAACGAGAGGATTGCACTTTCTGTAATCCGATATGCGATAGAGAATTTATTAGGATGGGATATCCACAATGCAATAAAGCTATTTAATAAAAATTACATTTCATTTATGAAACTTGACCAGATGGTAAAATACATTGCGTTTCCATCTGATGTTACCAAGGATGATACAGAATATATACTTTATCTTCTTTATCCTCGCTATGTGGATTACGACGTAAAAAGGTATACACTTCGTGTATATGATAAGGTAATGGCAGGAGAGGGGCGATACCCAAAGGACTATATGTACGGATACTTAGGTATGCTTCGCGCCAAAATATGTCTTCAATACGTAATCAACAAAACATGTATGTTCAAATCAGAAGATGAACTATACAGGTTCTTTTCTTCAAAAGAGTGTATTAAATATTTAAAACAAAATAAATTATATCAATTATATATCAGTTTTTACGCAACACCGCTGGAATACATGCACGACAGCATGCCGTCTGCAGTGAAAAATGATTTTCTTTTTCATAACTATATGTTCATGTCAAAATATGAACAATTAGAGGATATAAAGCGGGAATCCTCGGCAATTAAATTACCGAGATGAAAGCGCGAAATAAATAAAAGTATCGTTTACGATTTTTATCTTCGTGTCCAGATATGGATGCGAAGATTTTTTACTTCCATACAGAAATTTTTCGCAAAAAACGACCGGTCTGTAAATTTTTCGGCATATTAAATATGTAATGAAAAGGCAAGGAGGTGAGACGAATGGCAAAGGCGAGAAGACGCAAAGATACGCAGTTTGAAACTTCTATGACGAAAAGTGTATTTCTGTATGGCAGCCCGAATAAAGACAAATCTAAAATCATCCGTGATATGCAGAATGAATTTACAAAGATGGTAAATGGATATATCAGACTCCTTGCGGGTAATGATAAATTTACACTTCAAATCGTAAAAAATGATAAGAAGAGCAGTGACATCCGCAAGTTTGAAAAATCCATCCGTCCGAAAAATGCAAATTCTGCATTCTCTCAGAATGCCTTTGACATGGCGGTGACCCATCTTTCTAACCGTATGGATAGCATCCGGCAGGATATGTATACAGAAGAACAGTCAGTCTTTACATCATCAAAAGTCCTGTTTGCAATGTCCATTGATTCCAAGACGAAGTCTGAGATGCTGAGCACTATGAAACAGATTGCGTCTAAAACAAAGAAAGACAAGGCTTTCTATGAAGACTGTATCCGTATCCTGAATGAAATGTCAGACGACGAGTTTACATTTAAACAGGTGGAATTCATGGATATGTATATCAGTTTATCAATGGAATACCGTGTCCCAGAATTAAGACGGGCGCATATGCCTCTTGACAGCAGGCTGATGAAGATTGAAGTATCAACAGATACCGTCATGCCATATGTGATTAAGATAAGCGACGCTTTACATAAAAACGCAGAAAGAATCGTAATACCGATTAACACAAGCAGACATCCTGCCAATAAAATCAAATCACATAAAATGGCCGGTACGGTCATGGCGTCAATTGATGAAAACGGAATCCTGCAGGTCGGATGGAGTTATGAGTCAAAAATGAAACAGCCAAAGACTTCAAATGTGGTAGGCGTTGATGTCGGTATCTCTGACACACTGCATACATCTGAAGATAAAGCAATCGGCAGCATGAAACCGGTGATTGATTTTTACCACGATACAGTGGAAAAGTCATTCGCTTCGCTGTCTGACATGAGAAATAAAAAACGCAGTATCAGCCATTACCTGCGAAGACATAAGGCCCTTCCGGAAGATGTGAGACGTTCTCTCATCAAAAAGATGGACCGGCTTGACCAGATGATTCAAAAGGCTGATGCCCCATACCGCAAGAAGCGCTGCTATTATGAAACACTTGACCATGAGATTAAATCAAGCATAGACAGATATATAGAATCAATCTCACATGATACCCTGACAGTCCTAGAAAAACTGGATATCAGGGAATTTAACAAAAGCCGTAAGTCTAACGGTATGATGTCAACATTTGCGAGAGGGAAGCTGCAGAAGAAGCTCATGGAGACTTTAAACTGGTATGGCTATGATTTCAAGGAAATTATACCGGATTACACCAGCCAGACATGTCCGGTATGCAGCCATCTTGAAAAAGACAACCGCAATGGCAAGTCTTTTAAATGCAAGTGCTGCGGATATGAAGCGGATGCGGATTATGTTGGAAGCCTGAACATCAAGGCAAGAATCGACGACCAGGAAATACAGGAGATATGCGAAAAGTATAAGTATAAACATAATGAGTTACAGAAGAATCTTAAGATGATATACAAATCACGTAACGACCAATACAAAGCAGCGGCCTGAAACAAGTATGCAGAAAAGAAATAGTCTCTGACTATTACACCTTCTGTCGAAAGCTTCAGGCCCATAGGAGCCTCGTCGTGTCCTGCTGTAGCATGTCTGCAGCCGGGCCTCTGTCCAGGGATAGTTCTGGTGCATATGCTTGCATATGTGTCGGTTGTATTTCTCGCAGGTAAAAGTAATTGTTTTACCTGGTGTCTTCGGATGCTCGGTAATTCATATTTATTCTGGTAACGACTCCGGCAAAGCCGGGGAGTTATCAATTTCCGAGAGGTTCACAAAGCGCGCAAGATTAAAAAAAGCAAGAGGACAGCCCTCTTGCTTTTTTTATTATGTTAACTTTTCTATTCTTATCTTATTCGCGTTTTCTTGGAAGCACACAGTAAACATATTCGTTACTGTCCCCACAGCACATCCAGATTGGCGCTTTCGGTCCAATCACTCCGATTGTAATTTTGTCCTTAGGATAAATGTTTGCTGCTTCTTTCAGAAAATCCGGGTTAAAATAAGCAGGCTCTGGAACTTCTCCGACTGTCTCAGCCTCAATCTTTTCTCCATACTGAGAAAGACCGATTCCTCCAATCTCGAGTTCTTTTTCTTTGAATTTCAGCATCGCTGATGAGTTCACTCCAGATGCCCCGGTCTCCTGAAGTACATACTGAACACAGGAGATGGATTCAATAAAGTCTCTCTTGTCAATTGTGATAGAGAATTTGCAAGCGTCTTTTCCGATTTCTCCGTCAATCATTCGCTGTACGGCCGGATATTTTTTATCCAGGACCGGAATGCACACATGCTTTTTACTGTAATCCATATATAATTTTCCGCTATCGATAGTAATATCGATATTAGCATCATCATCTGATGCATCTACAATGTCAATCATTGTCTTAAACTGCTCAGGCGGAACAATCACAGTTCCGGTGTAGTCTCCATTCTTGACAGCATATGCAGTTCGCTGAGCCACGCGTAAGCCATCAAGGCATGTAATCGTAAGAGCCAGCAGCCCGTCCTCATCTTCACGGATATTCAGATGTACGCCATACCCTGCATTTGTCTCCTCACGGCTTGCAGCAAAAATTGTTTCTGCAACCATTTTCTTTAATGTTGCAAACGGAAGCGCAACCTTCGGTGTATCTTTTTCAGGCTTTGCTACGTCATTAAATACAACATCAACTCTTGTGAGTACAGTCTTGGCATTTCCGTCTCTGTACATCATGGTCATAGCGTTGCCATCATCACTTGATGATGCAGAGATTTTTCCGGTGCACTTTCTAAGACTAAAGATGTTAAGTTCTGAAAATGACACGACAAACTCTCCATCTTCTCCATCTGTCAATTCAACCTGGACGATGCATCCAATATTACCATTTGTAGATAATTCCAGGATATTTCCTTTTACCTCCATCTTAACAACGGCCATTTCGTTGATACCGTTTTTCTTTACAGCTTTTCCAATTGTTGCGATTGCTCCTCTAAATGTCTCATAGTCTGTTTTGAATTTCATAATATTTTTTCCTTTCTTTTTTTAGCTATTTTAGCTATATTTTGTTTAGCATCTTTAATATGCCAAATTTGATTGTCGCTAAAAAACACCAGAGCAGCATCTCCAGCCTGAGACTTCTGTCCTTTGTTACTGACTTCCCGGATTTGCCGGACTCATTTCCAGATATCAGACTGCCATTCTTTTTTCTCTTTCTTCTGCTTTTTCTTTGAGCAGGTTTTTAAGCTCCATCATGCTATTCACTCTATATTTATCCATCAATTGTTTTTTTACATCAAAAGTATCAACACTTTCGATACGCAGCCCATTTTCTTTTTCCTCTTTTTTTGTAATCCCCCATTTCTCAGTCAACGTGTCATAATAAATCTTCCCAATCGAAGTATCGCAAAAAATCCATTCTGCATAGTTTCGATACGAACTCTGCCAAAAATATGCATAGTTTACAACGCAGGCTTTTTTATTTTGTTCCATCTTTTTCATCCTGCGGTAACTTCCGGTGCAGTCTATAAACGTTTCTTTTAGATTTTCCAGGCTGTTCTTATCTGTAAAATTTTCACCGCACTTTTTAGCCATTCTTTTTATATCAAAATATGAATTATCAATAGATTTATACTTGGATTCAATGATATTATTATTCAGCATCGAAATAATAGAATATGGTTTGCAAGAAACTATAATCCCGTCATATTTTATAAAATAATCAGACACAGCTCTTGCCATTTCCTTCTTTTCCATACCATTTCTTAATTCTTCAAGCGTTACTCCAACTTTTCTTAATGTTTCCGGTCTTCTCTTTCTTTCATCTTTACAAACGATGTTCAATTTGGCACAAGGGTCAGAGTTTGTAATGAATTTTCCGATTATATTAATAACATCGCCATTCTCAAGAACATCTTCCACATAATAGGTTTCTGCTTCGATACGCAGGATTTCTTTACCTACGCTAAATATATTCAAAAAAGTAATATTACGAGAGCCTCTAATCATATTTTCCACATTTTTTGTTTCATATTTTGCCGTTTCTGTCATAAATGCCATACCTTATTCCTCCATACCTTCTTATGCGTTTATCTTGATACCCCACCAGCTCTGCCGGATTCGTTACCAATTTGCGCAGCAAATGACAAGCGAAGCCGTAAGACTGAGTGCAGAGATTAAAATTAGTATGCCAAAAAAAGAAACCGGAGATATCTCCCCGGTCTTATATTTTTTGAAAGCATTATCTTATCAGAGCGCGCCCTAACTCCAACTCATAGCGACGCTTTCCGCCGTCATATCCGCTGCTTGTATGCTTTTTGTTTTTTATATTAAATATCCCTGTCTTTATTACATCTGAAGCCATAGCGATTGGCGTATCAGTGTTAATAGATGACATATAAGTTACAAACCTCTCTTCTGCTTTTTTTGGAACAAGTCCTTTTTGCAGCACGTTTTTAATGATATCATTTGCTGTAATATTTAGATTTAAATCTGCCGTATAACATACTTCGAATCGTTTAATGATGTTATCGGCAATCTCGTCTCCGGACATCTTAGTACGATGGTTAACTTCCATGCTGTCAAGGATATACAGCCTGTTGTCAATCTTTACCGCAAAATCGACGCGCATGCTCTTTCTCCCAGATAATGTATCCTGGAACAAAATACATACCGGGATTCCGTCGGAACGCAACCGGGCAGGTTTGCATCTAAAAGTAAAGCTTAATGCTGGCTGTCTTTTTATCTGCTCTAGGTATGCAGACTCAAACAGCATACTCCTTCCGCATTTATTATATAGACATCTAGCAATCTCTACCGCAGAAATCTGATTCTCACCATTCATAGATTTTAGCCCAACAAGCCGTGCATATACTTTTTTTCTGGCACGGACCGGTTTATAATGAATACCGATAAGCTCATCTGTCAGCCTTAATCTTCCGGCCAGTGTTTTCAATGTGTCCGGTGATGAGAAATGATTTACCGTTATAGGAGGTTCTTTTGTTTTTCCTTTGTTCATACAGTCATCAACAATATTCTTGCGGCTGTAATCGTTCAGCGTTCTGCTGTTTACTTCACGGCTTGGGATATAGCGTATTCCGTCAATCTCATAAAAGCACTCGGATTTATTGATGATATAGCACATTTTATCAGGCAATTGTTCAAAAATCGTCTCCTGTTTTCCAGTACTTACGGATGTGACCAGCATTTCCAGCCCTCCTGTTTTTATTTCCTTTGCCTGATAGATTTTTGCTTTTTTAAAATCAATCTTTGTCGATTTTATTGCAGAAGAATAGTCTTCCCATAAATCTTTCAGGCCTTCCATATTAAATGTTCTCAAATTAATTTCCCCTTTCTTATTTGTTTTTGTTTCACATTTAATATGAATGTTTTTTGTTTCATCAAAAAAGCAGCGGAGTTCATGCCGCTGCCTCATATAGTTACTCTGAGTCTTCGTTCTCATCATCGTCTTCTTCGTCATCCGGAGCCAGGTTCGGAAGTCTAAGATATTCTGTATCGTATGAAAGGACTTCCAGTGTCCTTCCCCTTACGTCATACTCTTCGCCGCATACTCCACAGGTGTACTGTTCTTTAAATTTTCTTGCCTGCAGGGCACCATCTACAAATACGAGGGCACCTTTTTCAAGATTCTGGTAATCTTCGATAGATTTGTCGCCATAAGAGTACACCCACGGATAGTCTGTCCTTTCGTACATTTCATTTCCGCCCTTTGGGCAATACTTACGGTTGATAGCCAGCTGGAATCTTGTATACGGCTTTCGTCCTCCCTGCAGCTCCCCGTGGATAGGAGAGTTTGTTAAATTACCAAGTACAAACACACGGTTTGCATCCTCTTCGTTTGCATGCAGATACTCGTACGCCGCCTGCTCTGTTTCAAACTTCTCCTCTACTCTTAGCGTAATTGGATATACAAAAATCTCATTACCACCGGATTTTGGCTTTCCATTTCTTACGCATGCATCAACTCTTCGGTTGACCGCATTGCAAAACGGACACTCCGCTTTTTTATCTTTTTCTCTTGTTGCTAAAAATCCTGTCATTTTTACAACATCCCATAACTGCAATGTATCCATCACATCAAGGATTTCTTTTTCCTGTGTTCTGGCACAAAAAGAAACACTGTTTAATTGATAACCGCTTGTAGCCTTGTCGTACTCTCTTCCACTCATAATCGTTGTAAGACCAACGATTCCGGCTCTTCCGTCAACTGTGTCTTTGAATTTTGGTTCCTTTCGTACCAGCGCAAGAACACTCACATAATTATGTCTTGCCATATTTTTTCCTCCTCTTTTTTTTCTATAGTTTTCTTTCTTTTAGAGAGTCTTTTTTTTCTTTTCTCTATTCTCCAATATGCAAAATAAAATAAAAAAGGTACATCGTAGCATTTCGCGATGTACCTTTTTCTTATTTTTTTTGTCTATTGCAGCGCCTGTCAGTCAGTTTCGTCCTTATGCATATCATGGACCATTCCCGCATTAGTCATCGCCGACTGCATACTTACTTTCGTCCTTGGTGCTTTCATGCAGGCATCCTCAGACACCGTCTTTTTGACGCATCTTTCTTTTCGGATTTTTTCCGCTTCGGCATTTGAGAATTCCTTTTTAGGTTCCTTTGTTGCTCCCCAAAAAGCCTCGCCGGCAATCGCTGCAGGCCCGACACCTTCTGCCAGATTATTTGGGATAAAGATTTTTGTAGCCCGGCCATCGGCTACATCCTTCATCGCCTCAATAGATTTTAAACGTAAAATATTTTCATTTACGCCTGACTCCGCAAGCCTTCTAAGTCCTTCTGCTTCTGCTTCATATACAAGCCTGATAGCCTCCGCCTGGCCTTTCGCAAGAGCAATTTTTGCGTCTCTCTCAGCTTCTGCGTCAAGCAGTTTCGCCTGCTTATCACCTTCTGCCCTGGATACTACAGATTCTTTATGTGCCTGTGCTTCCAATACGGTCTGGCGTCTTTCTCTTTCAGCCCTCATCTGCTTTGTCATGACCTCTTCAATCTCTTTCGGTGGCTTGATATTTTTGACCTCCACGCGTGATACCTTAATACCCCATTCATCAGTTGCTTCATCAAGCACATCCTGCATCTGGCGGTTGATATCTGCTCTCGAAGACAGTGTCTGGTCTAATTCCATGGCGCCAATAATACTTCTGAGAGTCGTGGCTGTCAAATTCTGTAAACCAGTGATAGGTTTCTCAATCCCATATGTATACAATTTTGGGTCGAAAACACTTGCATACACGACAGAATCGATACTAATTGTGACGTTATCTTTTGTGATAACATCCTGTGGCGGAAAATCGTACACCTGTTCCTTGATGGAGATTTTCTTTACAATCTTATCAATGACTGGAACTTTCACATGCAGGCCAGCCTCCCACGTTGTGCTGTATTTTCCAAGGCGTTCAATAATGTAGCATGCCTGCTGAGGGACGATACGTATCTGGTTCGCCAGGAATACAATGATTATTACTAGAATAACTATAACAAAAAACATATTTTATCCTCCTGTGTGTTTTGTTGCCGATAACCGAAACAGGAATTTGAAGTGTTGATACAATGGCCAGTTGTTGCAAGCACGTTGTTTGTGTCCCGGTTCTCTATGTACAATATGATAAATATTTGGAAGAACAGTGTATTTGTATATGAAAAACGTATATAAAAAAAACATGGAGGTCATCCTAATCGGCAAGCCGATTACTCTGACCTCGAGACAAGACATGTACACTGCAAAATCGCGGAAGATTCTATCCGCTCCGATACTGGATATCCTATAAGTTTTCTTAAAATTCATATATATCGTGATATCCAGTATCTTCGCGTTCCAGATATATGAAGATTTTGCAGTGTACATGTCTTGTCTCGGCTTTTTTTTCGTTAGTGCGGGCGTGATTCATATATTCTAAAAGTTTTTACATGTTGAGTGTTATTACGATGCGTGATGTCGCTTTACCGGATAAATCACACCCTTCGTTAATGGGCTGCATTCCCAGTTGCCATCTCAACGTTACACTTTGAAAAAAGTAAATTTATATTTCGTAACCTTACGTTTTGAAAGGCGGCCAAAGGCCGCCATGCAGCCCAGAGGAGGAGGGAGCTGAGCAGATTGACATAGTTTCTCCTTGCTAAAAAGCGCAGACTCTCTCTGTAACGGTATGCGTCTGCGCGGAAGAAGGATAACGCTATGCCATTCTGCTCAGATTTTATGTAGCCCGTCGGAATCGGTCGCTTCACATCATGACGGTCTTAGATAGCAGTCGCACTCATCGAAAAACTTATCGAAGAGCTTATCGGAGAGCGCAACCCTGCAGTTCAAATCAGCCGTGCTGATTTTGGCGTAGTCTAAATTATACATTTCTTCTGTACAATCTATGGCACATCCCACACGCCATGATGTTTCCATCATCCTACAGGTCCTGGCAGCCCGCAAGCTGTCTGTGCATCTGTGCTTCACTTCCTCCTGTTGCGGTTTTATTACATCAACTGTATATGCAGTTTGTCTTTATTCCCGCGGATTCCGTTATCCACAAACTCCCCCGCGTCCTACTCTTAACCAGGCTTTCACCCGTGCTTTCGCATCTTACGCATACAACTACGTATTAGGCAAAGGGCTTGCAACGCACTACACCCCCTTAGGTCATCGGATAGTCTAAGACCAAACTATTTTCTCCGCTCCCTGCTCGACTTTTGCCGCTCGGCAACACTTAACGTTGTTTTAGTAACCAGATTGGTCCTTGCTCTGCATTACTGCAGCATATGTCTCGTTCTCATCACGTTTTTTTATCATTTTTTGCTGATTTTGTTTTTTCTCTCTTTATCTTTATGCAAGAAAAACAATAATTAACGTCCTCTTTGTAGAGGTGACACCTCAATATTCAATTTGACCGCGTGATATTTCCACGAATTTCCTGCCTCCTTTTATTTCTTTTTTTTCGTTTCTTTGTACAATATCAGTAAGGTCCTTCAGGACTTTTTGTAAAATTCCTGGCTGTCATCTGTATCATCAGAATCAATATGCAGAATAATTTGTGAACCGGACGGATTTTTTTATTTTTTTTAAAAACCATCGACGGGAGGAAAGCCCTCGTCCGACTTTGATACCTCCCCGGCTTTGCCGGAGTCGGTACCAGAGCACGCATGATGCCTTGCCGCATCGGCTCGCTACCAAGCCTCGCAGAGGCTGACAAGCGAGCATAGCTGAGCATAGCTCGCGGTATCATGAGCCTGTATGACAGGCTACTTATTTTTTTTCGTTCTTTTCCATCCTTCCGACATGTCCATGTCATCGAACTCCTCATACATGTCGTCATCTTCATTCCCATCATCACCCATGACTGGTATGTAATTATCCTCCAATGCTTTTTCCTGTGCGATAATATAAGGGTACAATTGTGCAAACTGTTTATTATTTTTTAGCTTTGTGGTAATGCGTGATATTTTACGTTTTACTTTTGGAATATTACTGCCTGGAATCTGTTCTGCAATCTCGCGATAACTGGAGTGCTTTTTACTTGAATTCTCAGGATTTAATAACAGTTCTAAGAGATTAAGCTCTTCATCCGTCAATACATCCTTAAGGATTGTTTTTAAGTTTTCCTCTGATTCTGATTCAATAACAGATTCTTCTGGTCCTTTAATTGATGCTGTATAGTCTGCGCCCGCATCAATTAATGCTTCGTATGAGACGCTGTCTTTTTTTGACATTAAATCAAGAGTATTCTTTACGGTCGCTTCTGACAGCCCTGTCAGGCTCATGATTGTCTCAATGTCATCTGCATTTAATCCATATTGTTTACAGTAATTCTGCGCGCCATTGATTTTTTTCATGGCATTCGCATAATACACAGAGGTTTTCCTGAAATTTTTGCTTGCATAATCACTTACCACATGGCGAATCCATGGCGCTATGAACGTAGTGATAGCACCTTTGTCAGGGTCGTAATTTTTTAATTCCGAAAAAATCTTAATCCACACATCTTGAACAATGTCTTCCTGATGATATCTGTTCTGCATAAGTGTGCGATAGTTATCCCAAAGTGTTTTATAAACGTAATTTTTGATAAAATAGTATATCTGCGTAAATGCGTCCTGTACCGTTGCGTTGTCGCCCGCTTCAAGTGCCATATGGTATACTTTGACCAGTTTATTAATCTCCTGTGGGTCGTATTTTCCATTTGAACTGTAGACTACCTTCTTTTCTTCTAATAGTTGAGCATTATCGGCAGCATTCATCTTTGTCACTGACGTGTCCATCAAAAAACTCCTCCTTGTTGATTTCTGGCTTTAACATCTTTTTTATAGTTTCACGATAGCTCCTCTCCGGCACCGATTTGATGTCACTCTTATCTATCTGACATAAACTTTCTCCCATCTTTTTTAATTCTTTAGTGGTTTCTTCTAATGGTTTATATTTGGAACCCCATTCTTTCCAGATAGTTTCAAAGTCATAACTTTCGTTCCTGGCAATATATTCTGCTAGATTTTTCATTGCTGAATACATTGTTTTTCGCATATTTTTCGGCCTCCTTTTCAGGTTTTCGTGCTCTATGTTAATATGCCGAAAACAATATGAAGGATTACGTTTTTTTTGCAAAAAAAAGAGCAGAAATATAAATCTCTGCTCTTCGTGTTACTCAGAATCATTCGATTGAATTATCGTCCTCAGTGTTATCATTTTCAGCAGCATCAGAGCTGCTTGTTGAACTTTCCTGACTGTTAATTTGAACTTTTTTATAAATGCTGGTGACAACATCCTCCTCAAATAAAATGTACTTTTTTCTTTCAATTTCATATTTCGAAAGTCCTTCTTTTTCCGATTTGTCTAGCTTTTCATACCTTTTTTCCAGGTCCGTTTTTGTCGCAACGCCATCATTCTTTATAACCGATGCGATAAAGAAAATTTTATAAAGACTATGCTTTGCCTGTTCATATGTTGCGTTTGGGTCATCTTTCTGGAGGACTTCCAGCTCTCTTTGGATAAGGCTTTCCGGAAGCTGAATGAATGTAGTCTGTTCCATCATCGTATCAATCAGTGAATTTATCGTATGTTCTCTTGCAATTTCCTTAGCCTCTCCGCTTGCATCGTTTTTTAATGCGGAGCACATATCATGCACACTGTCGTATTCTGTGTTGTTCTGAATGTAATCGTCGGTAACTGGATATGGCATATTCAAAATATCAGATATCGTTATGTCTACCGATGCATCTTCGACACCATTAAAAGTTGTATCCGTTACTCTTACAGTGTCTCCTTTTTTAGCATTATTCAATGCAGTATAGACATCGTCATTGTATATCTTCGAGTTGTCGCTGTATGCCATTTTAAAATTACTTTTAACTTCTTTTACTTTGCCTTTTTGCGTTACTGTATAATCCACAATAAGGGTGATATTATCGTTACTGTCTGATTGAACTGAACCTAACCGGTCTGCAGTTTTATCGAGCTGTTCATACATAACATCTTGCACATTATCATCTGTGACCTCAATATTGTCCAAGTCTTCTGTGATGTCAATGTCTGAAAATGATTCTGGAAGCGAAACATATGATGTCATGTCAATCTCTGATAACAGTTCTGGACTTTTCACCTTTGAAACTGTTTCCTCTGTCTTTTGCGGCTCAAGCCCAGCATTCTGCCTGTTTATGTATAAACCGGCAGAGATAAAGCATGTGGCTCCAGCAAAAAAACATAAAAACACAACTATTTTTTTTACCATTTTTATTGACTCTCCTTCTCTCTGTTTAATCTTTCGTTCTGTTTTGATGCTGCTTCAGGGTCAGCCATCACGATATTACTGTTTGAAGCATTTTTTTGTATTGCAAGAAGATTACCGCAGTTTCCTGATATACTTAATTTGTCGCCGTTTGTTGTTGCCCCCATCAGTACACCTTCAAATGAATCCGAGTCTGAATTGATTTCCAACTTGCCATTTAAGGACTCACAGCCATTGTAACAATCAGTAAAATTTATTACGGATTCTGGAATCGTTGCTCCCGTCAGCAATCCGGTACATCCTGCATATGCTGCGCTGATTTCTTCTATACTTTTCGGGAATTTTACCGCTTCTTTAATATTGATACAGTCTTTATATGTTTCGTTCATGTAGATAACACTATCAGGTATTGTCGTTGCCTCCCTCAGGTTTGTGCACCCAGAATATAGTCCAGAGACGTTCGTCAGATTACTTGTTTTATCAAGACTGATTGGGCTTTGGAGTGAAATGCAATCGGCATATGTGTATTTCATTGATGACACATTGACCGGGATGATGTCTGCTTCTTTTAATGCAGAGCAGCCAGAGAATGCATAATCCATAATTTTTAAATTCGAGCACTGAAAATAATCAGGAGTCTTCTCTATTGCCGTACATCCTGCGAATGTGCTCTTCATTGTCTTTAACGTTTTTGGCAGATTGTCGCAGTATACCAGATTTTCATTCCCCTCAAACCAGTTGTCCATATTCTCGATTTTTAGTGAATCATCAATATACACGTGGGAATATGTACTTGATGACCACGGAAACGCTGTGAAGTTTGTAATGTCCCCCTTTCCTGTGAATTCCAAATCTCCATTTGAATAGCATGTCACTTTTGCGCTTTTCTCATTTGGATATCCGATATTTTCTTCAAGTACCGGCTCTCTTGTGATGTCAACAATGACTGTTGCCGACTGTCCTTGAGCCTCAATATTCACTTCACAAGATGCTCCGTTTTCTGCAGCAGTAGTTGTTTTTGAAGAAAAGTCATTTATCTGCACAACCTTACCCGCCTCAGTGGTTCCAGTCACTTTAAACATGTTTTTAGATAACGACCCTCCCGGTCCTACCTTTCCAACGAATTCAGCCTGCAGTCCGGTTATCTCAGGGTCTTTGTTCATTTCTTTTGATATTTGTGTGTATCCAATCATCCCAACTGCAACAACGGCAACGGCGATGATTGCTTTTATTTTGTTGTCCATCTCCATCCTCTCCTTAGCCAATTTTGAAATCATCTAAGTCGTCATCTTCAAAAGATTCACTTTCGATTTCCTGATTTCTTTCTTTTTTGATAATGTGCGAAGTTAAAACCGGAGCGCTTGACCCGCGGACGACTTTTTGTCGGCCGGGGATTTCCTGTTCTCCATTAATAATCCGCGCTTCCTTCCTGTGGCCAGTTCTTAGACTCGGTGCCTCCTGTTTCTTATCAGTATTAACGTTATCTAAAAGTTCCTGTGTGCTGTTATACTCTTCGTCTTCTTCCTCATCTTCTTCCTCGTCTTCTTCATACTCATCCTCTTCATTCGTCGGCAATTTGTCAGCAAGACTTGATTCGTTATCGAACTCAGGGCGTGAATTTAAGCCTTCATGAAAAGCTGAAACCGCAGGGCCTGGCTCACAGACGATATCATCGGCCGAGTCCCCTTCGCTCTTTGTTGATTTATTGTGACTCTCTCTTGCTTTTTCTCGTTCCGGTTTCTCTTTAACATCTTCATGAGCGTTATTTCTATTTCCAATGTTTAACGCCTTTTTTATCGCGTTATTATGCATCTTCATGATACTTGTATCACTGTCAACATTGATACCCTCCAATGCAGTCTCATAATCACCCTGGTCTTCTTTAAGGAAGTTAAGGGCATTGATAATCAGATTATACATATACTGATTTCCAGTATAAATATCAGCCAGCTGTTCAAGCGTGTCCTCAATGTTTCCAGTGTTTTCAAAACATTCTTGGAAATTTTCTGCATAATCGTCTGCAAGCAGTTTCTTATTTCCTGATGCTTCACTCTCTTCCTGTGAGCCCATTTTTGCCAATTTAACAAACAGAGCGAAACCAATCACGACGCAAGAAACACCGGCTCCGATTAAAATAATCACTGTATTGTCCATTTTTCTACTCCTCCTTTATGCGTGCCCATCAGTAATGAGTAAATTACCGATGGGCTGTACTATTATTTTTTGAAATTTTCAGACAATGATGCTACAATGTCGTCGACATCTTCAGCAGCGGCATTTTTCTTAAAATATGACCTTGCTGCAATCCTGTCATCTTTTGTACTGTAAAATTTGACATCATTGTACTTTGTGTTAAGTTTCCTCAGAATCTGGTCTTTTAGCGCTGCGCTTCTTGATACTTCAACGTAGTTTGTCTCTCCGATACGGATTCTAACTTCAAGAGCCCCGTCATTGTATACAACAAATTCTGCATTTGGGGCATGGAATTTTTTGATTTCAGCATCGGAATACTGCTCATAATAAGAAATCAGGTCCTCCGGCGTCAGGATATGCCCGATTTCGTCCAGCTGCTTCTGGATACTTTCCGCGCGTTCTTCTACTTTTTTAACTTCATCTGCTACCTGGCTTTTGACCATGTCTTCAATATTGCTTTCAATCTTTTTGATTTCACGGTCCTTCTTTCCAATGGAATCAGAGAGTTCTTTGATTTTTGATTCTTTTGTGACAATTTTTTCTGTTAATTTTTTCTCCAAGGCAATCTTCTGTCCTACCAGCTGCTGTACTTTCTGCTTCATTCTGAACACTTCTTCTTCCGCTTCGTTATCAGTTTTTCCCAGGGCATTCTGTCTATCCTGCAATGCAGCCAGCTGCTTTGCGAGCTGCTGCAGATTCAGTATATTTTTTTTATCCCTTTCCTCATATTCTTTGATTTTATTCTGCATCTCCTCTTCATGCTCTTTTACTTTCGCCTCTTCTGATTTGATTTTCTCCTGAAGTGCAGCCCTTTCTTCTTCCAATACAGCAACCTGTTTTTGTAGTTCTGCCTCTTTTTTCTGCATCTCTTTTTCTTTCTGTTCCATTTCATTTTCACGCTCAGCGACAGCCTTCTCTCGCTCAGATACCATTGCTGTCTGTTCTGACAAAATCTGCTGTACGTCTGACGCAAAGTCCGCGGAATCTTTCTTTTTTAGCGTTCTTTCATATTCCTTCATGCATGCAATTAGAGCCGTTCTACATAAATCCAGACGTTCTTTTGTTTCATCCGGTGCGTATTTGTCTGGGCTTGAATACGTTCTTACTTTGAATACTTCATTGTCTGCGTCATAAGCAGCCATCAATTCCGGATAATTTGCATTGATGTAGGAAACATATATCGTGCCGGCATCATTATCGGCCGGAGTAGATACGGAAACCAGAATCTCCGCATCCAGAGGAAAAAAGATACAGTCTGTTGTAATTTTTTCTTTTTCGTCGGTGAGGATAACTTCATTTCCATTTAATGTCCCACCAATTTCAGCTGCTAAATCACGGAAAATTTTTTCCGCAAATTTGCGATGTTCTTCCTCATAGTCCTCTGTATCCTGCATCGTAGTTGATACCGCATGGTATGCATTATCCACGTGTACAAGATTTACGTTTTCTTCCGGGTTATAGTCTTCCTCTTTGGCTTCAACATCTTTTTCAAGAAAGTTTACGCAGTCGTTCTCAAATGTCACCACTGCGTCCTGCATCGCATCGATGATTTCTTCTGTTGTTTTTACTGCTTCTTCTACTGTCTGGTATGAAAAAAACTTTGAAAATGCAAATACCTGGCCGCTTACATACACATTGCATCCGGAATATTTTTCCATCATCTCCTGCTGGAACTCTTCTACGGCTTCTTCTGAAATCGGATACTTATATTCCTGCGTACCTTTGATTTTTACTGTATTTGGGGCACACTCAATCGTAACGCTTATACCTTTAATGCCTGTCTTTAATTCTGCATTAATCGTAATCTTGCTGTCCCCCTCTTCAATATTTGATGTGCCAGGAATATATGATTTGATTTCCTCTGCCATCCCAATTAAATAATTTTCTGCCATTATTTCTTTCTCCTTTCAAACTATCTAAATCAAAATTAATTTTCTCTAAGATAATATGCCAAATAATTTCAAGAATCGTTGCTTTTTTGCGCATTTTTTTTGCCGACAAAAAAAGCCCTCATCTGTGAATAAATGAAGGGCTTTTTCTATCTATTTTTGCTGGCTTCCTGTCGGCTGAGCGCTTTCTGTTTGATACCTCGCCGTATCGGCTCGGCACCAGATTAAAATTAATTTTTCTTTTTCTTCTTATAAATCAGCACTCCTGCGGCAGCACCAAGGCAAACAACAATCAGCGCTCCGATTGCGATGATATTGTTTTCATCTCCTGTTTCTACAACATTATTCTGCACTTCCACGTTTCCTACTGCTGTATCAGCGGCTGCCTGTTCAGGCTGTGAATTACCTTCTGCTTCTGTCGTTTCAGGCTGTGCTGTATTGTCTTCCGGTTTTGCCTCTGGGGTAGCGGTTGGCTTCGGCGTTGCAGTCGGTTTTGGAGTTGCCGTTGGGGTTGGCGTTGCAACTTCGTTGACGGTACAGGTATAACCTTCTACTGTCTTCATGTCTCCATCTGCACCAAGAACCGTATAAGAGATGTCGTAAGTTCCAGCCTCTTCATTGTCTACCTCATCGGTATTTAATGTTACGGAACTTACATAATCATCGAATGTACATCCGGATTCTGTAGGCAGTTCATCCCCTTTGTCAATCTCGATATCCTGCATACCCTCCACATGTGATGCCAACTCGGGTTTTACGGTGCATTTTACAGTTGCAGTCCTGTCTGCGCCATGACTGTCTTTAAAAGTGTATTTAACATCATATTCACCCGGCTCGCTTGTATGTACACCACTGATATCAGGTGTTATAGAATCAATATTGATATTTGATTCGGTACCTTTGAACTCTTCCTCTACGGATGGGAGGTCTTCTTTTTCGTATACCGTGATAGCCGGCAGGCTGGATATCGTTTTTGTCATATCCTGCTCATATTTTTTTTCTGCTACTTTTTTCTGGTATACAGTATAGCCCCCAGCGCCTCCAGCGGCTAAAACTGCAACAAGCACTACAGCAATTAATCCTTTTTTCATTACGTTTTCCTCTTTTCTATGAATTTTTATGTATGAGGCAGCCTGTGCTGCCTCATGTAATGGTTACATCGTTCCGTTCTTATCTTTTAATGAATTTCTTCAGTGAAATAAATGCTGCTGCAAGTGCCGCCGTGATTGCAGCCCCTGCTATTGCAATGATACCCATATTATCGTCGCCGGTTTTTACTCCGCTCGTTGTGGCAACATCGCTTCCCTTCTCTGTTGCTCCTGAACCGGAACCATCAAGAGTCGTAGATGTATTTCCGTTCGGGGCTGGGGTATTATCTGTTACATCAGACGCTCCGTATTTCTTTAATTTGGTCTTGCCTTCTTCCAGGTCATTTTTGATGGCATCTTCTGTTGTGTCTGAGTTAATCTTTTCTACGTAAGAATCAAACACTTTCTGTGCATCTTCTTTCTTGTCTGAAGGGACCGTGTCAAGCATTTTCTGGAGTGTGCTGATTGCGTCTGCCCTTAACTGTGCAAGTTTTGATGCATCTGCCGTGCTGCTCGCATCAACCCCTGCGTCTTTCAGTGCCTGCTGACAGCCGTCAACAAGTTTATTGATATCATCTTCTGACGTTGCTTTGTTGATTTTGTCTGTGTAAGTATCGATAATCTTGTTTGAAGTATCTGTAGGATTTGTTACCATTGCTTTGATTTTTGCTATCGCATCCGTTTTTGCTTGTGCAAGTTTTGCTGCTGCGTCCTGCGCGGTTACAAGCTTCGCAAGGTTGTCTTTGGCAAGGTTGTAACATTTTTCCATTGCTGTTTCATTTTTTGCTTTGTTAATGTTCTCTTTCTGCTTGTTGATTACTTCCTGTGCTTTCTGAGAATATGTATCATCTGTAAATTTGTACTCTGTAAGGAGTGCATCCAGCTTATTGTTAAATACGGACCGCATTGATGTCAGGTATGCATTATTGTAATCCGTTTTTGCCTGGGCGTAAATCTTAGAGCATTCAGATGCAGACTGTGCATTTTCAATGTTTGCTTTCGCAGTGCTGATGATGCTGTTCATATCTGCTGTTACATACTCAGACTTCACTTTTGACTCAAGAACAGACAATTTACTTAATGTGTCTGCCTTCACTGATGCAAGTTCTTTGTCCTTTTTGTAAGCATCTGTAGTTGTCTGTACGTCAGATTTAAATCCCTCTACGATATCTTTTACTTCATCCTCTGTTGCAGCATTCTCTATTTTTTTCAGTGCGGCACCAGCCAGCTGCTGAATTGAGACCTTCAGTTTTTCGTCAGACTGATTGTCTACAGTATTCTGAATCTCTTTCTTGGCGCTCTCTTTCACTGAACTCAGACCCTCATTATTTGTAATTTCATCTTTCAGGTCCTTGATTTCGCTTTTAGCATCACTGACAATAGTCTCTACTTCTTCTGCAGATGCTGCGGCATCAATTTTTTTAAACACCTCGTCTTTAATCTGACCTTTCTTGTCTGTTACTTCTTTATTGTCACTTGTAATTTCATCAAGTGCTTTCTGGATTTCTGACTTTGCATCTTCTTTTACTTTTGTGAGGTCTGCATCTGGGGTTCCGTTCGTAGCTTTTACGTAAGCAGCATAAGCCTCTGCTTTTGTTTCTCCAGAAATTGTTTCACCGGCGCGTCCGGTAAGATATGCTGTAAACTCATCCACGTCGCTCGTGATAGCCTTATGGATATCTGAAATCTTATCTTCTCCATCAGAAATATCACTTGGTGTGCCGAGTAATATGATTTCGTCAATTGTTTCCGTTGTATCGCTGTCTGGAGCAATTCCCTTAAGGTCTTTATACAGAGCAAACATTGAATCCATGTCACCTTCAATCGCAGCTTTCACATGGGCAAAAGCGCTGTCTGCGGAATTTGTTACGGAATCAATTTCTTTCGCTGTTGTGCATGTATCGAGTTTGAAAATTAATGAACCGTATACATTCTGCAGTACGGTTGTTTTATCCTTGATTCCATCCATAGCAGCATTGATTTTCTTCTTCGCCTCGCTCTTCAGCGCATCAATAGATGAATCATCCTGCGCAGCGATTTTTTCGATGCTTTCAATTCCTTCATCCATTGCCTGCTTAGCGTCTTCAACTGTTTCGGATTTCTTGATTTTTGCGACTGCGTCTTTTAAGACATCGTTTGCCATGTTTTTCTGCGCATCAGTGACAAATTCCATGGACTCAAATTTACTATACATTTCGCCAACATATCCGTTTTTAGTTACATAAAGCTGCTGGTCATTAAGGATTGATGCGGCTGTTTCTGTCAGTTTATCCAACACTGCCTGCATCTCTTCTTCATTTTTCTTCTTGTTGATTTCTGCTTTTGCTGCTTTTACGGCTTCATCCCATTTGCTTTTGAAATCTTTTTCGGTAAACTTACCTTTTTCAATCTCGCCGGCTTTTTCACACATCTGTTTTCTCAGTTCCTTAAGGACCGGGTCTTCAGATACTGCACACTGTTTATTTACAATCTTAGTGGTACCATCAACTCCTTTGATGATGTAAGAAATCGTATACACTCCGATTGTGTTTTTGTCTACTTTTGAAGTGTCAAGTGATACAGATACGACTTTTGTATCATCATAGGAAACGCGTGGACTCGGAAGGTCATCTCCAAGCTGGATTTCAATATCGTCAAGCCCTTCCACATATTCATCAAGGCTTCTCTTCTCTTCCTCTGCAGAATCTGAATCTGTTGTTACGTCTCCTGGGGTATCCGGGTTTGTTGTATCAGACGGCGTTTCTTCTGTAGTTGAGTCATCTGCTCCGTTCTGGTCTTCGTCTTTAGTAACTGAATCTGTGTCGTTTGGTGAGTCTGTAGCACCTGTCTCATCTGGATTTTCCGGTTGTTCGGATACCGCTTTAAAAAGAGTAGTCGGAATCGCTGTTGTTCCGCCTGCGCTGATGTATACCGTATCAGCCTCTGCAATTGTTCCGCATACAGCAAAATCTTCATCTTTACTGCTATCTGCAATCAGTGCACGTCTGATATCCCGTCCTGGCATAAAAGCGTCCTCTCCATAAACACTTTCAAATGTCAGAGCAACCTGGTATTTTGATGCAGCAATCGCTTCTGCACTTTCATCTTTGGTAAGTTCGGCTACCTTATCTACCATATCCATTTCGCAATTGTAAATAGAACCTGTATCTACCTCGCTGCCATTGATATACTCGTTTAATGAATCCGCATATCTTCCAAATACATCATCAGAAAAAACAATGTTGCTCAGTTTAGGTCCGAAATCGTCTGGTGTATCTGCGACTTTTGCACTCTCGTCTGTTGCATAGTCAATCATTTTCTGGACAGCTGTATCAGTATCCTGTTTATCCTGGCTCTCCTCATCGTTCTGCTCTGCCTCAGACGCTCCTCCTTCTGTTTCTGGGACCTCAGCTGCGGTCTCCTCTACTGCGGTAGACTCGGAACCGTCTTCCGCTGCCATAACTACTGTGCCTGGCACAGCCATTGTTGCTGACATGCCTAAAAGCATGGCTGAAATAACTTTATTTTTCATTTCTTTTATCTCCTATTTTTTTTTGCTTTCGCATATTTTTTTGCTGGTTCTTTTAGAACTATCTGCAGGTATCATTTGTCAGCGGCTAAAGCCTACTGCGTTCAGCCTTTACGAGACTTGGGTAGACGCGAGCACAGCTCGCGGTATCATCAATTGATAACTCGCCAGCAGAGCCGGACTTGTTACCTGACTTCGAACGGGGATTCCGACCCGTGTGCGAAGTTAAAACCGGGACATTTTACCCGCGGACGACTTTTGGTCGGCCTGGGGCTTTTCGCTCTCCGTTGATAACAAAAGGGTTTGTTCCGAGTTACCAATCGGCCGTATATGCCATGCCTGCATGTTCTCTATATTCAATATGCAAAATAAATTTTTTTTTGTAACACTTTTTCTTGACAATTTATTTTTGTCAAAAAAAAGATGACCGGACATTATATCCAGTCATCTTTTTGCACTCATTCCGGTTCTACTCTTACGCCCTGTACTACAAATCTTGTTGAAGAATCGCCTGTACATGTTGAAAGTGTAACAATCTTATCAGTTTGTTTAAATTGATAATCTCCTGTATTTATCAGCGATTTTGCCTTCATACTTTCACCATATTCAATAGTCTCTTTTCCCGGGCCCTTAATCAAAGTGTACGTATCGCCATCCACATTTGCCACATACATCGCAAAAATCTTATATTTATATGCTTCTTTTGGCGTGATTACCCAGAAGTATGGACTTTTATCAATGGTCTCCTGCAGCTTATATTGTTTTAATGTTCCGAACATAGAACCATTCTTCATATTGTGCCCATAAACTATGGTATTCTGGTCGGAAAAATCTTTTGTGTTCTTGCAGTCAACAAAAATAGAACCTGCGAAAATAGATTCTTTTTTGTATGTGTGATGTAAATAAAAATCATTATCACTTCCCTGGACAATCGGGTAATTAATGTTTGGTAAAGCCTCCATATAAAGCCAACCTGCTACATCTTGATTAATGCTCTTCAACTCATCAAAATTAATTTCCAACGGTGACGTCCAATGTTTGGTCTCATGTCCTTTTGCGTCTTTCAGTTTTTTTACATCCTCCGCGTCCGCATCTCTTTCTTTGACAACCGTGTCTGCAATTTCGTTGTACTCATCGACACCCGCTTTGTATTCCATCATGATAGAATATAATTTATAACCAGAGACAGCGGCGACCGTAATCGCAACGACAAAAATCACAATCAAGACAACGTCGCTGGCTGTCATCTTCTTTTTTTTATTTTTTCTGCTTTCTTTCGCTCCTATCTTTTCCATTCAGGCAGCGTCCTCCTCTCGTCTGTTTTCAGAAAAAAGCAGGCTGAATATATCAGCCCGCGCTGCTTATCTTCCGATAAGACTATTCAGATAATTATACAGTTCAGTGCTTGTTGCCTCGTCATAATCTTGTCCGTCTGTTGTACTAAATCCAGAACTTACAAGATGATTGTAAGCATCAATAAACGGAATGCTCAGGTTCTGATACATGTAGGTATTAAATGTTGAAATCTTCTGGTTTGAAGTGGTGCTTTCAGCAGATACCGGTCCCACTGCTACAAAATAAACAGAGGCCCCTTTGTCCTGCCACTCTTTCGCTTTTGTATTGATGGAAGATGCGTAAGCCTGGTAGTTATCAAGGTCGTTAATGCCCATACTGATAAATATTTTTGTTCCATTTCCAATCTTTGTATCTACATCCGGGTATGCCGTGTCTGTCATCCATGAAAAATCACCAGATGCAGAGCACTCCCATAAATCAGACTGCCCGCTAGCGTAGTTTGCCATCGTTCGGAATCTCTCATCACCAAGGAAAATTACCTCTGCTGGCTCCTGTGACTGTGAGTCTGAGTCCGCAACAGTAGTATCACCGGTGTTCTCGGCTTCCGTACTGTCTGTTTCATTATTTGCATCAACAACATCCGTGTTCTCTTCTGTATTTGGTATGTCTGTTGGTATTGGAGTGGCAGTAGGTAATGGCTTTGGCGTTGAAGTCGGCATGGCATCGTTTTCATCTGTACTGCCATCTTCATCTTCGTCAGTGGAATCACTGTCTGCATCAGCACTGTCTGCACCGTCGTCGGTCTCCGTACTGTCGTCACCGAAGTCTTCTTCGTAGTCGCTGTCTTCACTTGCGCTGTCAGCCTCAGGCGTCGGTGTCTCTGTTACTTCGGCTGTTTGCTGCTCCTGATGCGTTCCTTCATTATTTCCTTTTAATTTCTGGTATGTACATACGCCTGCCGCTGCTACGGCCGCTGCGACAATGATTGCAATGATAATGATTTTCTTCTTTCCGCCGTTTTCTTCTTCATCGTCATCGTCGTCATAATCATAGTCATCTTCTTCCTCTTCCTCGTCATGGATTATTTCTTTTTTCTCCTTTTTGGTATTTGTCCTTTCAGTGCCCGCTGCGTTGTTAGACGTAGTCTTTCTTTCAGGTTTTTTATTAACCCGGGTCTCTGCTTCCTCCTCTCCTTCCGGCTCTTCCGGTTCTTCATCAAGGTCGTCATTGGTTCCGCCTATCATAAAGTCCTCATCTTCATCATCTTCTTCGAGATTGTAATTCTTATCTTCGTCTTTCATTATTTATTTTTTCCTCCTGTTCTTTCTCTGATATCGTTTCGATGTATGCAAAACGGCCAGCGCAACAGAAAACTGTCGCGTTGGCCGGAAGGAGTCCTGCATATCGACATCTTTTATTTTAGCATGCCCGTCTAGACCGGGCCCTGCCCATCAGAGAGTCGTTACAGGGTTGTTATTTTGTTACTTTACCACCTTGAACCCCTTCCAATACCTGAAAGAAGCCTTGGCTACTATTTGGTCAGCGGATACATATGGATTATCCCAATACCGTGAATCTGCGGATTCATTCCTGTTGTCTCCCAACATGAAATAGCATCCCTCAGGGACATTGAATTCCATATCGGGTTCTGTCTCCATTTTTTCACGGATAAACGAATCATCGAGTGGAGTGGAACTGTCATTGATGTAGACCTTTCCTTTTTTGATTGTTACTTTTTCCCCTGGTAGACCGATGATTCTTTTAATATAAATCATGCTCGGGTCATCCGGGAAATGAAACATAACAATATCAAATCTTTCCGGGTCGTGTCCAAACTTATAGGCGAGACGGTTGCCGATTACCCTATCGCCAGTCATCAGTGTGTTTTCCATTGATTCGGATGGAATATAAGCATTCATAAGTACCTGCGTATATAATACGACCATTGCAACCATTGTCATAACGGCTATCGTCAGGTATACAACTATAGTATGCCGAATATTTTTTAAATCGTTCGTTTTTTCTTCTTCTTTTTTAACTTTATCTTCTTCCATAAAATTTTCCTCGCCTTTCTATTCTGTTCCTTGTGCAGTCTGTCCCGTGATATTGGAATCATCGTAGACTATAATCGGCCAGTTGTCCTGAAATGTGGTGAATATTGCATTCATAGATGTCTCATCAACAGCAATGCATCCCTGTTTTACACCATTCGATGTTGCCGTTGCTGAAATATCTTCGTTTCCGGAGAAACCAGGCATCGCCGCAGTATCATCAAACTGATAAACAGCACCATCTCCGAAATACATGATATTTTTTGTACCGTCTTCTGCTGCTGCCTCTCTCAGCTTTAATCTATAGAATCCGGATGAGATGTCTGTGCCAAGCCTTGCCTGACATTGAACCACTGGATTTCCATCTACGTATAAGACCACGCTTCCATGTGACTTATCAATTTCCAGATAAGAATGACCGATGTCGTCTGAATTCCTGCTGACTGTACTCTGGCTGTATGTTGGATTCACAACATCAATTGTCTTATCTGTAATCATCTGTTTTAAATCCTGTGCCGTCTTTTTTATATCTATCTGCCACCCATAATCGCCTCCGGAAATGCTGGAAGTCCGATTATCATAGGTAACAAAGCTTCTTTCATTTCCAATTGTATCATATTTTTCCGCTAATGATTTCACATACTCTTCAATCTTTTTCTGGCTCAGTTTAAAATCTTTACTGAGCATATTCTTTCTTATCGTTTCAACATCTACAGTTTCTTTTCTATCCCCAAAGTCATATGTTATGATAACATCTTTGATTGAGTTTAAAAAGTCACACTGCTTTTGCAATTCTTTTTCATCTGTTTTTTCTGCTTCTTTGTAGCATCCTTTGTCTTCAAGGTTTACGCTCTTGTGCCATTGCCTTATGGACGTTTCTATCACCTGTTTTGCTTTCTCCCTGTCGAGTTCAGTTCCTATGACCTGCTGCGCTACCTGGTAAAACCCATCTGTGTCAACGATACGTGCGCTCTCAGGGCTCACCATATTGTGCATACATTTTAATTTCGCGATTGCTTTTTGTATCTTTGCTGAATCTATCGCATAACTTTCCTCATCAAGATTATGTTCCTTTATTTCTGGCATAAACCATAATCTATAATCTTGATTGTTGATGATGTCCACTAGTCCTTCTTTTCCATTGAACGTCATTCCTACATCTTTTGCAGTTAGTTTTTCGACCCCTCCATTCCTCGTATCTATGGCGATTGCGTAACTGCTGACTTCTTTTGATAACAGTGCCTCGGCCTCGTCAACCGTCTTAAACGCACAATGAAAACCGTTGATTGTAGTGCCTATTTTAAAATGTGTCTGAAAATACGCCATTCCCAGAAAATAGGATGTGCCCAGTATAATACATAGCGCGCATAACATTGTAATGATTATCTTTCTTGTTGTCTTCATTTTTTTTCTGCTCCTTTGCATATCGTTTTCTTACAGTATGCAAAAAACAGTCTGTTTTATGATGCGTATTTCTTTAAAATCTCATAATATTCATTAATCTTTTCTGCCTCTTCATTGCTGCCGCCGGCATCCGGATGTGCGGTCTTCATAAACTGTCTTCTACGTTCTTTCAGTTCTTTTTCTGTAAAAGGCATCTGAAGTTTATAAAATTCAAGTGCCATTTCATAATCGCTCTTCGTATTTGCTCTTCCAGAATAGTTATAAGAATAATCTCTCTGACCGGTTCCGGTATTGTTGTAACCATAACCGGCATTTCCGGAATTATATCCGTAACCGCTATAACCATAATATCGACCACCCTGCTGCTGATTTTGGTATCTTTGGTATCCATTTTCAGCGTTACTATATGTGTTATTGCTATCGCTATTATTGTCATGTGTATATGAATAATGGTCTTCTGCATTTGCATCGTTTCCTAATGCATACAAAATCATTCGGCAAATAAATGAAGGGATTATTATCAGAACTGAAAGGACAAGACCAAGAAGAGGATAGATAACCAATACAGAGAACAGTACGATAAAAACGTTCATGCCGTCTTTATTCACAGCAATCCAATGGCCGGTCATAATGATGCACATGACGATAGTGATAATTCGCGCAATATCCGGCGCATGATAGCCGATTACAGTGAGAATCTTTTTTAGGATATTTTTAGCCATCTTCTTTCTCCTTTCTTTCTATTTTCTATTTATATTATACGTCATTTTTGAGATTGCTGCAAATTTTTGCGGGTTAAAAGAAAAAATTACCTAACTCACGATTAAAGTCACGAGAATGCGGAGGCTAATTTTTCAAAATGTCTACACGATGTGTAGACATTTTGAACAGACTAAAACCGTGAACACCCCTCCCGACTACGTTACAAGAAATGGTAGCTTTGTCGGATGAGGTGTTCTGCGCTAAAGTTAAATAAAAAAAACAGGCTCGTTGATTGAGCCTGCCTTTTATTTAATCATCATGATGTTCCATCAAGTCTAGTATCGTTAATCTTGGTAGTATCAATCACTGTGCTATCAAGTCCAAGATTTTTAACAACAGCCGCTACTCCCATAAGTGCAATTCCACAAACTGCTGTTTGTACCGCATCAGCTTTAGAATCCGCATCCGAACGTTTTGTGGCAAGGATAAACTGAATAACAGCCCAGACAAAAATTGCAGCGCCTACAAATTTAAACATGGAACACATTAAGCTAATTAAGTTTGACATAACAGTCTTTGCTGTCACTGCTGCAAATGCCGGCACAATAAACATCATGCTTCCCAGCACCATTATCGCCAGGCACCATGCCACCTTCTTATAGTCAATCTTTCTTTTTGCTTTATTTTGCATTGGCCTTTCCTCCTGTTAGATTTTTTTGCGCTTTCTTTTGCGCATCTATATATTTATTTTGCAAAATCCAGGTGCTTTTAAAAATCGGGCCGGAGGATTACCAATTGAGGCAAAGCCCTGTTTTTTATCCCGCTTTTTTGCATCTCTTTTGCATCCATATACAATATGAAAAATAAAAAAATTTTTGTAACACTTTTTTGACCAACTTTTGAAAAAAAATTTTTTCTTATTTTTCTAGCTGAATCTGAGCGAATGTTTCTCCAATTGGCTCACGGATAACCAAATCTGCATGCATATCACGCGGTGACGGGGTTTTGTTAATCACCACCAGATGATTACCGTAAAAATAGTCAATCAAACTGGCGGCAGGCCAAACAGAAAGTGATGTTCCTCCAATGATTAGCACTTGCGCTTCACGGAGTGCCCTTGCAGCCTTGGCCATAATACCGTCATTGAGATTTTCTCCATATAGTACTACATCAGGTTTAACGATTCCGCCGCATTCACAATGCGGTACTCCATCAGAATCCTTAATGTAATCAAGGCCGTATGCCTTTCCGCATTTCGTACAATGGTTGCGGTATACGCTTCCATGCAGTTCCAGTACATTTTTACTTCCGGCCATCTGATGCAGATTGTCAATGTTCTGCGTAATAATAGCCTTAACTTTTCCAGCTTCTTCCAGCTCAGCTAATTTTAAATGTGCAGCATTTGGCTTTGCTGCATCGCATAACATTTTATCACGGTAAAATTTAAAAAATTCTTCCGGGAATTTTTTAAAGAACTGTTTGCTTAAGATTGTCTCTGGTGAATATTCGTATTCCATATTATACAGCCCGTTTTGGCTCCTGAAATCCGGGATGCCGCTTTCTGTTGAGACCCCTGCGCCTCCAAAAAATACAATGTTATCGTGGTTATCGATTAGTTCCTGCAACTTCTCTACTTCTTTCGTCATTTCTTTTCCTCCTTCTTTTTTATATTTACAATATGCAGAATTTCTTTCCTGAAATACGCACAATTTTCTCTGTATGCAAAATAAGAGGCAGCCGCTATTCTTCGGCTGCCTCTTCACTCTTTTCTTTTTTCTGCTCTTCTTTCTTGCTTAAAAGACTGTATATATTTTTATTTCTATCCAGTGCTATCAGGATAAATGCTGTATCTGTGTCGTTTTTGTACATCTTTGCCATTTTTCTATTGAGTGTAAATTCCTGATAATACACATTTTCCTGTTCATCCTGAATCTTTACAGTTAGTTTGCCAAAATTTGTTCCATAGCCCGGCATCACATGATGCACTTTAACATCTCTTATCGTGTACTTTCTTTCTTTGACTATCTTGTCAAGTTTTTTATCCACAACAGCAAAGCGGTATGTATTTACAATAACAATCATGACAAACACAGCAAGAGTGATAAAGAAATAAATGGTTATTTCTGATTTCGATTTTACATGGATATAAATATATACGATAATAAATGCAATCCCAATTATTGACCATAGAACAGATGCCAAAAGCTCCCTGCTTATTTTTTTATGCATTATATCTTCTATATATTCATGCTCTTCGTCATCTGGGGGATGAAGGCCAGCCACTTTGCTGATTGGCAGTTCACCCCTGCCGGTCATTCTGTTAAAAAAATTATCTTTCTGCAATTTTTCTAATTTCCTCCCCTGTGAGTGTTTCCTTTTTCATAAGTTCTTCTGCAATATCCCGCAGCCTGTCAATGTTTTCTTTCATTAGTATCAGAGACTGCTCCTGAAGCGCTTTTGCGAGTTTGACCGCCTCTTTTGTAATGACTTCCGGCTTTACATCGAGATTATCCAGATTCAGCAGTCCGAACTCATCATTCATGCCATATTCTACAATCATTTTCTTGATGATGTCTGTAGCCTTTTCAATATCATTTGATGCCCCGGTTGTAACTCCTTCCTCTTCGCCGTTGCTCTCTGTCAGCAGTGCTTCAGCGTTTCTTCCTGCATACAGCATGATTACCTGCTCTTTTAATTCTTTGACTGTGAATAATCCAAGTTTCTTTGGAGTGATAAAGGTTGCGCCTCCAGCACCAGATGTTGACGGGATGATGGATGCCTTTGTCAGGTCCTGACCAAGCAGGAGCCCTGCCAGCGCATGTCCTGCTTCGTGCCATGCTACGACTTCAATATTATTTCTTTCACCGTTCCTTCTTAAATGCCCTTCCATTAACTGTTTCATCCATGCTTCATCAAAGATTTTTCTGTCGATGATTCCGTTATTATCTCTTGCTGCAATAATAGCCGCTTCGTTTAATACAGTCTTGATTGTCGCCGGGCTGCTGCCCATGGTTTCTTTTGCAAATGCATCAAAATCAACGTCCTCGGCAAATTTCTTGTTATTCGTATAAAGGTCAATAATAACCCTTCTTTCTTTTGCGCTTTCCGGAAGGCTGACTGCAAAATGGTTATCAAATCTTCCTGGTCTTGTCAGCGCCGGGTCCAGGTCTTCCAGTCTGTTTGTTGCTGCAATCACCACAACACCATTGCTTCCGTCAAATCCGTCCATCTCTGAAAGCAGCGTGTTCAGCGTCTGTCTGTCATAATTATTCTGTTTGGAGTGCCTACGGCCGCCCATGGAGTCAATCTCATCAATAAAGATGATGCATGGTGCATTGTTCTTTGCGTCGTCAAAAAGTTTCCTCATTTTGCTCGCTCCAACACCGACATACTTTTCATCAAAGTCTGAACCGGACGTTGCAATAAACTTTACTCCGGCTTCTCCTGCCACAGCCTTTGCCAGAAGTGTTTTTCCTGTTCCTGGAGGGCCGTAAAGCAGCACACCTTTCGGTATATCTGCGCCTGCTTCTTTATATTTATCCGGATTTTTCAGGAAGTCAACGACCGTCATGAGGTCTTCTTTTACCTCATCCAGGCCGGCAACGTCTTTGAATTTAACATTGCTTTTTTGTTCTTTCTTTCTGGTTGATTTTATGGAACCAATACCCATTATCTTTGTCATTGCATAGAATAAAGCGGCATACATAAGTAACTGAACTGCCATCATAATCGGCGTTTCATATTTCTTGAGCATTCCTGATTCTTTAACTTCTACGCCCTGCTCCAGCATATCTACTTTGAAATCATCGTATTTTGGATTTGACGTTGTATATTCTTTATCTTTTTTGTCATAGGCAGTGATGGTCTCGTCATCTTCATTCCACTTGATTTCCTTAATCTGCCCCGCATCCACCATATCCAGGAATTTTTCATATTTTATTTCTTTTGGCTTTCCTTGCCTTCCAGGACCCGAACCGACATAAAGCCCAGCTCCAGCGGTAACTATCAGAACGGCCAGCATGATATATGAAATAATTTTTACTATCTTATCTTTCCCGGGACCCTTTCCTGCTGTTCCATCGTTCCTGCCGTTATCTCTGTCTGTTACGTTTGACTTCACCGTATCTTTTTTTACGTTGTCTTTTTTTCTCATTTTTCTATTGTTTCCTTTCTGCTATATTTTTTTTCTAACTGTAATATGCAGAATCTTTTGATTTCCGTTCGTTTTTTGCGAACAAAAAACCTGGAGATGATTCTCCAGGTTAGTCTTTGCACATAGCGAGAATTCTTAAGGCTTCAGCAAATATGGCAAAAAAGCTGCCGCGAAGCGGTAGCTTGCAAGAAAGTCAAAATACTTTATGCAAATGTATATGTTTTTGCAGTCTTTTCTCTGCATATCCTTTTTTTTCTTTTGATTTTCCTCATTATTTTTCTTCCTTTCTTTTGCTTGCAGGTGTGGGAATCCCTCGACTTTAGTCGCGTGGATGTTTCAAAAGAAAAAATGCCGCCGCAAAATGCGACGACATACCATAGTTCAGTCATAGAATTATTATGCCATTTTTTTATAAACTTCCAGAAGTTGTTTAACTTCTTCAGACTCGCAACACTTTTCTAATGCTGCAATACAATCCAATACTGGCGTGCTGATTCTTACCTGAACCTTTAAAGGGCCACATTTGTTATCTTTTGATTTAACCTCAAATACCGCATAAATCCCATAGAATCCATCCTGATTTTTCACATCAAGGAATTCATCTGAATGTTCTAATTGCATCTGATGTTCACAAGAAATATTCTGTAGCCATTTCAGGAGGGTTGTTGCGTCACTTTTAGAGTCCACAATTACCATAACGTTAATTGTATCGTCTGCATTTAATGCCGCATCAATTCCGGTTTTACAATCTGGCCTTTTTATAAATCCATCAGTTGATACAATCGCCACTTTTGAAAAACGTGCTGCCTCGCCAATCGCGGCATCCATACACCACATTGCCCGCTGCATGTATTTATAGTGTTCTCCATAGAATTTTTCTACTGATTTCTCCATATCATTTTCCTTTCTTTGCTGATTCAATAAAAATTTTCATTCTTAATATGCCAATTCTCCATTTTTACAAAAAAAAATACAGCCAAAATTTCTGGCTGTATCAAAAAACTTAAACCTGCTGGCAGATTTCTCCATATCCATAGCATCCGCCCCCCTCTGCGTCCACAGTCCAATGTGGCATATTGTTGTCATCTACCCAAAAATATGCATCATGTGCCGCAGTTATGATTCTGGCAGCATTCGGATTGAATTCGCCATCCACAAAAAATTTGTCTCCTTTTCTTATTTTCTGAATAGCCTCTTCCGGCATTAGAATGTATTTTACCATTTCTTTTTTCTCCTTTCTTTTTTTATATAAATAATATCATATATCTATAATAATATGAAGGATTTCTATTTTTACAAAAAAAACAAGCGCCACCGAAGGCAGCGCCCATTAAATCTCAATCCCACAACGCGAAGAAATATTTCTTCATTAAGTCAAACACCTCATCCTTACACTTTTCTCTATACTCCACCAGCCTCTTTTCCTCTTCCATATGCAGTCTGCTGATTTCTTCGTACTCCGGCAGTTCACTCATAAAATGCACTCTCCTGGAGCCTGTCTTTTTTGCTTTTTCTTTTTCTTCTTCTGTTTCCAGGCCTTCCCCGAAGAAACCGTATTTATCAAAGAATTCATCAGAGGCTTTTGAATATTCTTTTTCGTATTTATTTTTCTCACTGCATGTCTCTTCGTCAAGTTCCCGCCAGAGAAAAATCATCCGGTCAAGAATTTTGTCCCATTCTTTGTGGCAAGCATCGTTCTGCATTATGCCATGCTCATCAGTATAGTTTTGGCCGAGCATCGCCGGGCTTCCCATCCGGTTATCTTTCAGATGCTGCAGCATCGCCGGCATCAGTTCTTCAAGATATCCGTACATGTTCCAGACATCGTAGTCTGCAAAACCTCTTTTTGCTCTTTGCTTTGACCATTTGATGCATTTGAAAAAATGTTTGACTTTTGCTAGAAACATGGATTTCTTGCCCAGGCCACACATTGCGAAGCCATGTCCATTCCAGATATTCAGCAGAGAGTCATCTTCGTACATCTTCTTATTGCGGCGCTGCTTGCGCGAAGGCCGTTTCCGGATGGAGGATTTTGTTTTTAGACTTCTTTTTGGTTTGGTTTTTGTTTTTGTTTTGAGCTTCTTTTTAAGCATTTTGAATCATCTCCTTTTCAGGGTGTATGCATCCTTCGTGTTGCCGTGTATGTCGCATATATTCAGCTTAGCAAAAGAATTTCTTTTCAGCAAAGCTGTGACATCGCTGGACAGAAAACATACTGTTTCGGTGTGTGTGTTACCGTTCTGACGGTATTGAAGTCCAAGATATTTGTTTTCGGCATGCTTAGCAATCCAGTCTGCATCCAGAACAATAGTTTCACACGTGTGGTCGGAAAGAATCTCCTGGCTTGCTGCATTTTTGTCGTCTGACAGAAACCAATCCAGATTCTATGCATTATTTCGTATACCTTTCTCGTCTTCTGCTACTGCGTGGCAGATTACGAAAAAAGTTGAGTTATCCAAGACTAGTATTTTTTCAGGCATTTTTTGTCTCCTTTGTTTTTTCTATATATGATATGCGGGATTTTTTGGAGAGAAAAAAAATTTGCGAAAAAAAGCCTACAGAATTTCTGCAGGCAAAAATATTTCCCGGAGTTATCTTCCGTATTGGAAGTCTCCATTTGAATCAATGAACTCATCCCACCAGTCCTCGCCGTCAAAGACCTCATATCCGGTAGCGTGACAAAGTTCAGAGTTTCCGTCCACATCAAAACGCTTATCAAACGGCATTTCCTCAAGGCGGCGGCGTTCTTTCCAAAATTCATGTTCGTTCATATCTTTTTTTCCTTTCTTGAATGGTATTGCTAGATACATCTAATATGCGTAAAATTTTCTCTACTGAAAATTCAGAAAGTTTTAGAAAAAAAAGAAACCGCCGTCTACTGGAACTAGACGGCGGGCATAAGCCAGTTTAAAGATTCCTGAAAAACATTTGCTTATACAGGAATTTCTTGCTATACTGTTATGCATAGGAAGCCGGAATTACGGCAGGCGGTTTATCTCCTCCAAAGCAGCAACATCGCTGAGGAGGTTCATCCTCCCAGCTTTATTTTTACAAAGGAGGGTGATGCGTATGTACGAAAAACTCGCTCTTGAGTTAACTGCGTTAGCTTTTTTGTTTCAGTGTATCCGTTTTATATGGAAAATTGAAATTGAGCGTTACAAGATGCGTAAGAAAAAGCCGTCGACTACTGCCAATAGACGACGGAAGAAATAAAATTACATCATAGTAATATTGGAGATAGACCGTTTGCACGGCTTCCTATATTTATATATATCATACTCCCCCGCGCTATCAAAGTCAAGCGCGGGTTTCCCATTCGCTCTGTCTTTTTTATTCCATTTTTTTTCTATTTCTCTCCTCACTTTGCAACCTGATTCCCAGTCATCCTCACCAGTCCTTCCACATCCCGGTTCAGCCTGTCCAGCGATTCCCTATTCGGTCTTCTCTCCGGCGGAACCTTCACCAGTTCCGCCCGGCCGCCGCTTTTGCTCAGTTCTTTTTCCAGTATTTTTCTTATTTCGCTCACCAAGCCACCTCTTTTTCTCCCGTAATCTCCTTCGCCTTCGCAATTACCTTATCTTTGTACAGGACAACTTCTTTTATGATTTCTTTTTCAGTTGCTTTTATGTATTTTTCCATATACTCCCAATCAGGGATATAACCTTTCGGGCTATAAGTTTTACCGGCATCAATGACTGGTTTTCCGGAGTCGTCGGTCTGTATGGGGAGGCAGATATTACATTTTCTTACTTTGCTCCACACCGCTTTATTACTGTAACCGAATCTTGGCTTGATTGATTTTTGAATTGATGCGGCAAGATACATTAACAAGCATTCATTCTTCATACCATTTTTTAGATTAACAATATATGCATCAAACAAAACTCCTATCTTATGCGACTGAGGGTATACGTTTCCCGTTGATATTGCTCCATTACTTACAATATCAATACCACCATCAACAGATGAAAAATCGCTGCTTCTTCCGTAATACATAATGCCATTATTTCCGTCTTTCGCATTTACGAGCGGCAGGTCAAATTCTTTTGTTTGTTCTTTTGAAACATCTTTTTCTTTATTAAATTTCCTGTTTGTAATCCATCCAAGTTTTTCTTTTTTGAAAAGGTCGTCAATCTTAAACTTTCTTCCCTCTTTCAAGCAGCCATCTGTAGATATCGAGTTTTGTGATAGTGTCCTCCCCCCCCATCTACCAATTTTGCAGCCAGAACAGATTTATCTTCTTCTGTCAATTTGTAATCGTTCAATCCGGATGCAATTAAATAATTTTCAAGTTCCGCCACGCGGTCCTTTTCAAGTTCCGCCACGCGGTCCTTCATATATTTCCAATCAGGCACATACCCATTACTTGAATATGGAGAATCAGCATCTAAGGCATCAAGTGTTGGAAGCATTATTTCTGCTTCTGCAAGTTTACTACTATTAAAAAGATATGAATATGAAGCAACCTTTAAAGAAACTTTTTTAATAGCGGCAATGATAAACATTGCGCTTATTTCATCCATATTTTCAATATATAAGGCATTGATAGATGCGCCAGAAAAGCCTCTTCCAACAAAATCAGCTCCTTGATACATACATAAGCCCTTAATCGGGTCTACGACAATACAATTTCCTTTACTTATGTCAGTTTCAGGTGCAGTTACATAACCTATAACACCATTATTTGACTGAGACCCCGTAACATACGGAGTCTCGCCTTTCTCATATTTACTTAAAGGTTTTCCTTTAACTTTTTCAATTTTTGCCAGTTCATTTAATTTATATTTTTCATACCTCATATGGATAACCTCATTTGCTCATTAATTGGCTAACTTTAAAACTCAAGTAATCAGAAATTACTTCCTTGATGTCTTCTTTGCTTGGTATTAAATCAATAACCTGATGCTGTGAAAACAACCAATCATCCCCATTCAGCGTAATCGTATCTTTAATCACTTTCCCATTTTCCTCCGTGTAGTAGTGTGTTTTCGGCATCTTACCGGTTGTAAGAGCCAGCACCTCGGCATATCGTTCTTCGGCATGGTCAGTGTTTTTCAGATTGACTTCCTGAGTGGATTTCTTGCGGTTCTGTCTTGAATACCCATCTTCAGAGAAATCAATAAACGTTACAATATCATCTTCTTCATGTGGTCTGTTTACCTTAAATAAAAAGATATACACATTTACCGAAGCCTTATTTCCAAAAAGTCCAGATGGCATTTTAATACTTGCCTCCAGAGTACTATGTTCCAGAATCCTTTTCGTATAAGGAAGCCCCTGCCCGTTTCCTGCACTGTCCTGAATTAAAATTGCAGCATATCCTTTTGTCATCTGCTTTAATGCTTCTTCTACAAAGCAGAATCCTTTACCTGGTGCAGAATATGGAGGATTTAAAAGAAATACATTTGCTGGAAAATCATTCGGAAGTTTAAATCCATGGCTATCACCATTAATCACATTTGCTCCAATTCCATCCATTAAAATCATATTTAACACCGCCAAAATATAAATATTTCCAAGAATCTCAATACCGAGAATCTGGCTTTCTTTAATATGTCGGATTTTTTCATTCAATGCATTTTTATCAATAATTTTTGCTCTTGCGTCTTTTATCATTTGGTCCATAGCACTTACAAGAAATCCAGCGCTTCCCATTGTAGCGTCCCATACAAAACTATTCATATCAGTTCTGCACATTTTAGTCATTAACTGTGTGATATATCGCGGTGTTAGAACGACATCATTTTCAGAATCATTTTCAATATTTACCCAGTCATTCAAAGAATTTAAGATTTTACCAGTGAAATCCAGATGTAAATTGCTTTCCAAGCAGGGAATAATATCTCTTTTTACCTGTTCAAACAGTGTCCTTAAAAGGCTGATGCCGTTTTTCGGCTTCCAGAGCACTGATTTTTTAAACACACCTTCCAGAAGGCCAATCACCATATTGACTCTTTCCGCGTCACAGTGTTTCGCATGCAGAAAAGCCTCAATATTGCTCAGTATATATGTACCATCATTATTTCTGTCGTTATCATTCCCGCAAAAGTCTTTTGCTTCCAGAGTCTTCACTCCGTTTGTCCTCAATCCTGCCATAATCAGCCCGCAGAACAGATACAGTTTTTCATTTGTGGAAAGTGCCGTCTTCAGCTGCGTATCATCGTAAATACTCTGATGCATGGACTTGATTTTCTCTTCCAACGTTACTTCGGTTCTTCGTGTCAGTTCCTCAATCTCTGCATCGGTCAGATTCAGCTTGTCAAGAATCCTGAACAACCCATCAACATTATCAGGGTTAAATAATGACCAGTCATCAGCCGTAATTTTCTCAATTAACTTCGGAATCCGGTTGTTCTTTTCTGAAATGTAATAAGCCTTGCATTCTGCATCAGCCACGTCACCAGCATCATCCAATGCTGTTCCGTTAATCCCAACAACGATTGCTTCGTTATATGTTCCTTCATCAAGAACCGCATTGCCGTAATGCACCGCGCCGTTGACCGCATAGTCTTTTACTGCACTGTAATTTGGCTCGCCTTTCAGATGTACTGGCTTACCGTCTTTTCCGGGCTTTCCGTCTTTATCATAATAAGTAACCCCAACGATTGCCCCAGATTTATCCCTTTTTTCCAGCTTGTTTTTTGTTCCTTTTGCTTCCACCATTACGGGAATTCTTCTCACATTACTATTTTCCAGCATCATCTGGATGTCAGGGAAATTACACCCGCTGCCGCCCGACTTGCTGTCAGCATTTTTAAGCGCACTTGCAATCGCCGGGTTCATTTTTTCTGTCTTTCCATAATGTCTTACTTTATTTGCATCAAGAATTTTCTTGAAATATTCTTCTACCTTTTCTTCTACGCTTGGCATATTTTTGCCTCCTTTTTTTTGTCTTTCTGCATGTAATATGCTGCGAATTTCAAAAACCCTTATTTTTTGCGGATTTTTTTTCGCTTGAGGTTAATATGCAAAACGTGGAGAAAAGTGGCACACTAAAAAAGCCTGCAGCAAAAGCTGCAGGCGTGAGATTTTTTCTTAAAGCCTTTCGGATGCCTTCTGATGGTCTTTATCTTCATAATAATTCTGCCCCATCCAGGTCAGCTGCCCAACTTGCACAACACCGTATCGGGTTGTTTCATCGAAAACAAGCCCTCTGTCCAGCATCAGTTTCAGGGTATACTTAACTTCTTCTTCGCTGTTCTCAGCAGATTCAAAATCATTAACTCCAAAAATATCTTTATCGCTTTCTGCGATAGTTTTAACGATGGAATTAATCAGTGCCCAATTTCTTTTCATCTTTTTTTGCCTCCTGTCTTAAGTATTAAGCGCTTTTTGTTTTATACTTCTTTTACAGCGCTGCTATAATAAGCTCTTTTGAAATATCGATAACTGTATTAAACATTAAAGGAATTCCTTTCTCTTTTGCTATTTTTTTTATTTTTCCCCATCTTGTATTATCTCTAACTGACTCTAAATAGTTCTGACCTTCCCAAGTCATACTGCCAACACCAAAATCACATAATGTTTTCCGTAAGGCTCTAATACTTTATTCTTCTGCTTAATGATATTGAATCCGCCTTTGCCTCCGTGAAACTCAAAAGTACCGTCAGCCTGTTGTTCTGCTGTGATAGTGTACTTTATCGGTTTTTCTTCGGCAGGCTTTACCTTCTTAGCAGCCTTCTCTCTTTCGGCGGCGTTCGCTTTCTTGGCTGCCTGTAATTTACGGGCTTTCTTCCTGTTTGAGTTTGCCATATCGTACATCTCCTTTCTGTAAATTTCTTATACTTTTTTTAATATGCCGAAAAAATTAGGAACGAGACGGTTTTTTGCGAAAAAAAATAATATAAATAAAAAATTTCTCTACACCGAAATGTAGAGAAATAAAATGTCGTGATAACTCGCCGTTGCCGGCTCGTTACCAGAGCAAGCATAAACGATATTTTTATGTACTCAAAAAAAACGAGCCGTCTAACTCATGACTAAAGTCACAAGAATGCGACGACTTAATTTTCAAGACAAAAAAAACGGCCGGAAAAATTCCGGCCTGACCTAAAAATTAACGAAGAGCGGAAAGTCTTCAACCGACAAAAAGTCGTTAGCAAAATTAAAACATGCTTCGTTCAGCCTTCCGGCCTTACTCCGCACTTCGTGCACTGTACTCAGCCTTACGGCTTCGTTGGTCAGCAGCAAAAGCTGCTTGGTAACGAGCGCAAAGCGCGAGTTATCAAAGTGAAAATGATGAGTTACTTCCTTTCGTGTTTTTCTGTGCTTCGCAGATGTACGCCATCACAGTTGTGAGGCCTTTTTCTTTTGCTTTTTTGTAAGTATCATCTAATGCTTTTGGTGTCATGATACCAAGCTTGATAAAATCAATCAGTCCAGTCTCATCATTTAATTCCATGTACATTGCGATAATGTTCTTGCTGACTCTTCTGAGATATGTTTTAACTGCATCGTTCGGGCATTCTTTCATTGTTTTTATCGCAGTCTTCCACTTGATTTCCGGCTGCATTCCATAATCATACAGTAATTCTTCGCATTTTTCTCTGAATGACGGGATTGCAAGCCGTGTGTCTAATGTGGCAGCATCTGCTGTAACAATATATCTTGGCATGAAAACCGTTGCAGCTGGCTTTTTGATTTTAATATATATAGGGCTGTTATCTGGTATCGTATTTGACGTTATTGCTTCTGCGATACCATAAGGCATGTTATCCGATGACAGTGTGACGCTATCCATACCAGGAAAGCTCTGTCTTCCGATATATTTTAACGATGCCGGCAGTGTAACCTCCTTAATACAACTCTGCTTGAACGCATAATCCATAATTTGCGTCAGTCCTTCATGAAAAGTCACTTTGCTGATTGCTGTTCCAAGAAATGCACTTTCTCCAATTATTCTAACTTGTGACGGAATTTCAATCTCATGAAGCATGCTGCATTGCATAAACAACCTGCAATCATGTCCAATGCCTATTTCCTCAATGCCATGTCCAAAATCTACTTTTTGTAATTTATTACACAGACAGAAACACTTCGGCATCAAGACCCTCAGTGAATCAGGAAAATATACCTCCTCAGCCTCACTGAGAATGAATGCATACGATGTAATAGTTTCAATTCCATCAGGAATATGTACTGTTCCAGAAATAGCCGATGGATATTTAACTAAAACCAACCCATCTTTTGATAGAAGACATCCATCTTTCGTAGAATAATACGGATTTTCTTCAGTCAATTCCAAAATCGGAAAAGGACTCCACTCTGACAGCTGCTCGTCTGTAATATAAGATTTATCTTTTAAAATAATTTTTATACCAACTGGCAGCTTATGCCGTAGATTAATCACAGTCTGCGCTCGGTGCGCTATAACACTCTTAACCTTGTCGAAATTAATTCCATCTCGCATCGCCGTCAATGATAATCTTTTGTCAGGAAGAATAATATTTTCAGCAGTTTCATCAATATTAACAATAATAGACCCGGCAATGACTGCTCCAGCCGGTTCAGGTTTTAAATCTCCAATTGCTGAATTTCTGAATGCATGTTTTGCACATGATGTAACACTTCCTGAATTAATGATTTTTGTAGCCATACATCCAGAAAAAGCGTCATCATCAATCTTAGTTGCATATTTCAGGTCTACGGTCTCGTCTTCCTTCTTACCAAAAACGTTTGTCAAAATCTGGCCGTTGTCATTCCTTAGAAGCACGCTTCCGTTCTTTGTGTATTTTCCGTAGTAATTATTACTCTTCACCTCTTTCACATTCGGAAATAATGTATTGGGAATATCAATATCATATACACTGTAATCAATCACGATTTTCCTGACGTCAGGAAATGCCTTTTTGCAGTCACCAAGCAGATACTCACGACCAAATGAAGCTCCGAAGCTTACTTCTTCAACACCTGGTTTCACATCAATATCAATACAGTTACCGCTGGTTGCATCTACGGTATAAACCACACCATCTTCTTCAATTCTTTTTTTCATTTTTTTGCTCCCTTTCTGGTTGATTTTTATATATCCAATATGCCAAATTTCTGCCGGCAAAGAAAAACACCCGAGAGTTTCTCGGGCACAATGTTTTGTCTTAGTTATAATATTCAAGTTCCATCTCTTCCGGGTCACCACAGATTTCAAGCTCGTCCATATACTTTCGGCAGAAATCATACAACTCGCTTTCCGTAATTCCTTTTTCTTTTTCGTTCAGCATCCACGGATACATTGGAACCCACAGAATCGCCGGCGGCGTCCCGAGGTCATTCTCTGCAGCGTAGAACTTAAAATTAATCCCGGTCTCGCGCCGTATTATTACAGCTAAGACAGCGCCAAAACCAGTATCACCAGTTTCTTCATCTTCAAATGAATCTTCAATGTCATACATGACATCTTCCAGTTCATCCTCTTCGGCATCCTCACTTTCGGCATGCTCTAAGGCATCCAGAATCTGCATCTCCTCATCTGTCTGACCGAATGACCCGACATGCTTTTTTAAAAACTCTTTTGCTTTTTCAAAGTCCAGCGTTACCGCATCCCCATCAGCAATTGGAAAACCATAACCACAAATCGTACAAGACATATTTTTGTCTCCTTTCTTATTTTTTTATATATCCAATATGCCGGATTTCGCCGGCAGCAAAACGCAGCGGGCAAACAAATATGCAGGGCTTCGCGCCCCGCAAACACCCCCGCCAGGCTTGCAGCCTGGACTGCATCGCAAAACTACGTTTTGCTTTTCAGACAGCACCTTCCGGCAGGTGTTTCAAAAAAGCCGCGGCTGCAGCAAGCTACTCCCGGCGCCAGCCGCAAAACACAAAACTTCTGTTGCCGACAAATACCGCGGCAGCCACAACTATTCTTCTGCCGGCAAAAAAGAAGCGCCGCATTCGCGGCGACTCAGGCTTCAGAGCAAAAACTTCTGTTTACAGAGGCTGTTTCCAAGCGCCTGTAGCATACACGCATTCATATCAGCGGCATCAGTCCTGAAATCGTTTTCCAAAACAGTCTCAACGTCTCCAACATTATGCAGGCCAAGCTTCAAGTAATCCATCAGCTTTTTTACATCTCCAGACTTATAGAACGTCAATATGATATTTTGACTGTGTGTTTTTAGTATTTTTTTTGCTTTTTCTTTTATTTCTCTGGCTTCAGTATTGCAATACACCTTCATCGCTGCATCATATGATGCATCAAGAGGAGTCTCTGCCGCATCCAGAGCATACATCTGCAGGTCATGCAGCTTCTCATTTAATGGCTTTTCGATAAGCTGCATTGCATCAGAAATGTTTTCAAGGAATTTTCCTTTTACATACCCATCCATTATTTTGGGGATATATACATTTATACCACCAATGCATACCTCCAAGGCACAGTTACATCTCGGGTCATAGTAGTCCGAGGCCTCATCAAGAGGTACGAAATTTCTGACAATCAAAGCATTAAGTATTGACTCAATATCTGATGTGTCATAGCAGTTTATTACTACCCTTCTGACCTTGAGAAAGTTATTATCCGAAAGTGAGACCAGCCTGTACGGAAGCTCTATCTCCTCAGCATGGCACCGCCCAAAAGCACCGTATGCAATCTTAAGCCGGTTATTGCATTTTTGCGGGCGGTTCTGAAACTTCAGGTTTCGGAGAGGACTCTCGCAGAATGCATTAGCCATAATATCCAATACCGTATCAGGGATGGTGATATTATCAAGCAAAGGACACCTACGAAATGCACATTCATCAATATGTGTGAGGCCTTCGTTTAATACGACCTCTTTCAGGTTTTCGCAGTTATTAAATGCATAAGGAGTGATTGCCGTTACAGTTTTTGACAGTATGACTTTTGAAGCCTTACTGTCTGTAAACGCATCGCTAGCAATCATTTCTGTACCGGGAGCAATTTCTACAGTTCCCTTCTTGTCTGGCGGCACGGCAATCAACGTAAGCCTTGCTTTTCCATTAGGCATCATCTTCTTTTTGCCATACAAAAGCCCGTCTTTTGAATAAAGCCTTGGGTTCTCAGCATCAACCTCAAAATCTGTAATGCCATCATCTTGAACGTTTTCTATCATTTCTATGATTTTCCGCTCGTTTGTATCGTCTTTGCCGATGCACGCGATTACTTTTTTGTCTTGCTGTATTATTTTCATAAGTTTTTTCCTTTCTTTTTTTTGCTTTTATACATACAGTATGCCGGATTTCGCCAGCAGCAAAACGCAGCGGGCAGCGGGCAAACATTTATGCAGGGCTTCGCGCCCCGCATACACCCCCGCCAGGCTTGCAGCCTGGACTGCACCGAAAAACTACGTTTTGCCTTTCAGCCAGCCCTGCCGGCAATACAGTCACATCAAACATTCTGCGGCAACCAGTAAGCTCCTTTCCGGCTCCAGCCGGCCAACACATCCCGCCGCATGTCTTTTTGTACCAGCCCCACAGTCTCCCGCCAGCCCACAACCTCCACTCCGGCAACACATTCCCGTTCTCATCCTTGTTCTTTCTACCTCTCCCCCATTCCATGCAACAAAAAAAAGGAAACCGACTTCGCCGGTTTCCATCTCTTTTTCTTTTTTTCTTACAACTCCAACCCAAGCATCTCCTTCGCAATCTCTTTCACTGCTCTTCTCGCCGTCCAATCAGTATACTCTTCTGCACAGGCCACGCAGTGGTCATACATGAATGCCACCAGGTCACCCGTATCCTTGATTTTAGCCTTGATTTCGGCAATTTTCTCTTCTTCTTCTTTTTTTAATTCTTTTTGAAGTTCTTCACGCGAAGCATACAAATTTTTCAGAAGACAGCCGCTGTTTCCACCATCATCCCATTCAATATCTGCATATGGATATTTCTTCGGGTCTCGTACAGAAACTTCTGTTTCGCCAAGTGCCGTAATTTTTGCACTGTGGATGCACTGGCTCCAATGTTCTACAAACCAAACTTTTTGGCCAATTTTTGGATTTTCAATCATTGCTGTTACTTCCTTTCTTCTTTGCCAATTCTTTTTGCAGTTCTTCTTTTGAAGCATACAAATACTTCAGTGACTCTCCTATTAGTCGGCATTCATCCTCAAGTTCAATATCTGCATATGGATATTTTTTGACTGAAACCTCAGCTTCGCCAAGCGCGATAATTTTTGCGTTGTGGATGCGCTGATTACAAGTTTCTGCAAACCAGACTTCCTGGCCGATTTTTGGATTTTCAATCATTGTTTTTGCTCCTTTTCTTGTTTTTATTGTATAGTTAATATGCGGGATTTTTGGAAGCAAAAAAAACGCTTACAAGCACAGGCACCAACTCATCTTACAATATATTTTTCCGCCTCTTTTTCGCTCTCTCTTCGTTCTCTCTTATTTTTTTCCAATTTCTTTTCTATGCTTCTATTTACCGCTGCCACATGCTCAGCTGATACCACAAATGCCGCCTCTTCGCTTATTCTCTTTGCTACCGGCTTATAATCCAGCCGTACTCGTTTTATCATTTTTTAAGTCTCCTTTTTCGTTTTCTTCTTTTCTTGATAATTCGCGTCTCGCGCTCGTAACCAGATTAAAATTAATATGCTGGATTTTAAAAAACGCATTCTGCATTACTAGACAAAAAACCGCCTGGATTCCTCCAGGCGGTGTGTTTTAATGTGCTTTAAAATTGTATACCGGTTTAATTACTTTCACAATGTTCACTGTATCCTTAATATTCTCCATTATCTCTTCCATCGGCTTATACGCCATCGGCGACTCGTCAATTGTAGACTCCATTACAGAAGAAGAATATATTCCCTTCATGGACTCACGAAACTCATCAATCCCGACAGCATCTTTTGCCTCGCTTCTTGACAAAATCCTTCCGGCACCATGCGGTGCAGAATAATTCCAATCAGGATTGCCTTTTCCAACGCAAATCAAAGACCCGTCACGCATATTTATCGGGATTATCAATTTTTCGCCATCTCGTGCAGACACAGAGCCTTTGCGGAGAATCAGGTTTTTTGTATCAATGTAATTGTGTATTGTCTGGAACTCCTCGCGAATATGCCAGCCCATTTTTTCAATGACTGTATCGGCAATATATTTTCTGTTTAACTCTGCATGTTTCTGGACAATTTCCATATCATGAATGTAGTCTTTGAACGCCTGGCCGGAAACATAACATAAGGATTTTGGAATATGCGGCTCCTGCATCTTTAACGCTTTGATTGTTTTTTCAATTTCTTTTTCCCTGCCTTTTGCTTTCAGGTCTGCAATTACAGCCTTGATTTTGCCGCCAACATCTGAATCTTTTAGCTGTTTGTATGCGAGCTCTTGGTAGTGTTTCGCAACTTCCAGCCCGAGATGTCTGGAACCCGTATGGATTACAAGCCATAAGTTTCCGTCATCATCTTTATCAAGTTCGATAAAATGATTGCCGCCTCCAAGGCTTCCAATGCTGCGATAAGCCAGCGATATATCAGCCGTAGCGACCAAATCGCTCAAATGGCTGAAATTGCCAAGCGGCTCATCATTTACATTAAACCCGGCCGGAACATATGTATTAATTACATCATCCAGTTTTGGAAGGTCAACATCCTTTTCTACAATTCGAACAGCCAGCATACCGCAGCCAATATCTACACCAACCAGATTCGGGCATACCTTATCAGAAATTGTCATTGTCGTACCGATAACACATCCGGCGCCTGCATGGCAGTCAGGCATGATTCTGATTTTCGCGTTTTTGATGTAATCCTGGTTCAGCAATTCTATTACCTGGCTGATGGTCTCATTGTCAACATTGTCAGTGAAAACCTTTGCGGTGTTGTATTTTCCTTTTAATTCAAACATATTTTTTGCTCCTTTCTTGTTTCTTATTTTATTTTTTATTGTTTACAAGTTTAATATGCTATATTTTCCATACGAAAAAAAACAGAAGCCAGCAGGTTTTCCCACTGGCTTCTTATTTCGAGCAACGCCCAGAGTATGACCGAATCTGGATTTTGTATGGTACTTATTACGCTCCCCAATAGGAAGAATGAGTCGCCCCGTTCACTCTTACTTTGCATTTCTGCCGGCATCTCTCCGTTATTTTTTCGGCTTCATTTTTCGGTAGAGGAGCACCGCTTTTTTCGGTTCCCGTTTCGCTTCACAGCTGACAGGGACGCGCCGCTTTTTTCGGTTCTCGCTTAATGGTGGAGACGCACTGCTTTCTTACAATATGAAGAAAAATTTAATTTTTATTTTTTCTTCTTGCTCTTTACGCTTAAAAAATACACCTCGCTCCTCTTCCTTTCAGGCTTCACTCCATTCTTAACCTGCTGGCAAATTGTTCTCTCACTTATCTCGGTACTCCTTGCTACGTCGCCAGAATTCAGAAAAGTTTTGATTAACTTATCCGAATCAAAATCGAACATTCCAATTAAATCCTGACAGGTATCCTCATCATCTTCATACCGAAAATAATACGGTTTTCTCGTCGGTCTGTGATACTTTGCCTGCCGGCAGATTGTCGTAAGGCTTAATCCTGTTTCCCTCTCTGCCTCTTTGCAACTGCCGTATCTTCCAAGTTCATGATTGGTGTATGTGTCATACATGATGACCGGTTTAGACTGGCTGTCTTTTCCTCCTTTATCATTTACAGCAAGTCCATCGTCAAATGCTTTTTGTGTATTTTCTTTTGTTGTTGTCCAATACAGATTCTCAACACGATTATCATTTTTGATATTATTTTTATGACCAACAACACGATATCCATTCGGATTCGGAATAAACGCTTCAGCCACCAACCTGTGGACTCTTTTTGAAATTATTTTTCCGTTTTTGTATTTAATTCCGCAGTATTTGTATCCGTTAACCTCAGACTGAGATTTCTTTATTAGTCTCAGCTTTCGGTTGTTTCTGCGGTCTATTGCATAGACCGAGCCATCAATATCAATCCAATGTTCTATTGCTCCAACGATTGGTAGCGCCGTTTTGGGAAGCTGTAGTTCTGTATTTTTTTTGTTGTATTTTTTTAAATTTTGTTCTTTCATATATTTAATATGCTGAAAAAATAACAAAAAAAATAAAAGCTTGCCAGGTTTCTCTAGCTGACAGCAATTTTGAGGCCGACATTCATGTCGGCCTCAAAAGCAGAGACATATTCGACAGGCAAAAAACCGCCCGGATTTCTCCGAGCGGCATGTATGATTTTTTATAACCCAGGCTTACGCCTTCGTTAGCATCACAAATTGATATTTTGTTAAAATTTTCACATAGACTTCCTATCAGCTATTTCAGCCATTTTTGCGTTATTCATTCTGGACTCACCATGTCTCCGTGAATAAGCTAAATATCCATTCATTCGGTCAATTTTGGTGAGATTCTTTGAACCGCAAATCGGACATTCGTCCCCAATGTCTGCTGCCTGATATCCACAGTCATCACAATAAGACAATGCCAGGTTTACACCTTCGTAATATCCCATTTCCATGGCTCTTAAGACAAGTGTTCTGATTGCATCAATATTGTAATCAATCGAATATCTAACATACTGAATTTTTCCACCATTAAATAATTCCCAGAAATCATATTCACGATTCTGTTTTGCAATCGGCGTAATGTCCTCTGTCACATGACAATGGAAGCTGTTACTTACATAGTCACGGTCAGATACATTTTTGATAATTCCATATTCCTTGCGGAACTGTTTCACCTGAAGACCACAGAGATTTTCTGCCATCAAAGAAAAATATTTCTTTTTATCGACTATACTTTGTCCATTTTTCACAAATGGTTTTGCTCTTTCGCTTTTCGCTACTCTACTTTCCTTCTAGGATTTCGACAGTCTGTTCACATTTAACCGCTGGCAAAACCAGCGATATTTAGCACAGGATTCTTGGCGAATTCCCTGTTAGCACGGTTTTTTATTGGCATTTCCTCCAACTGCTGAATCGCAAACCGTACACCCTGTTCCCTCAAACAGGTTAGGCAATTTTTTCAACATGCATCACTGCATGTGCCCCCGCAGAACTCCCAGGGGTTCCATATACGGCGTAAAGAATGTGGTCTTCCTTCTTATACTCCGCTAATTTTTCGTTAATATGTTTCATAACTTCCAGCGTAAACTGATTGTCTTCAACCAGGCTCTTTCCGTTATATAATTCCTGCAGCTCATTCAGCGCCGTAATGCCATAAGACATTGTCATCGGCGGAAGGAGTTTTCGGATTTTTTCATTTGGTTTCAGGTGACCACCATAAAGTCCACCTTCGCAGAACATAATTGGATTGACTGATGCTCTCAGTTCTCCAAGATAATCATATGTTCTTTTATGAAGTCCACGAATCATTTCAAGGTAATAATCCAGAACATCATAGAAGTCTCTGCTTTCACGTCTTGCTTTTGCAAGAATCATCGGCAGATGCAAAGAAACAACACCAAGATTGCAACGACCAACAAAGATTGGCTTGTCATTCTCGTCTGCTGGTTCCATTCCTCCGCGTTCATACCACGGACTTAAAAATGCACGACACGTATTTACTGCATGTCACCATACATACTGACTAGCTTTTCCCTCGGAGGCGTCCTCTTCCTCGTCATCAGGCGGCATCTTTGGAAATGGAGCTTATCCCATTTCTACTCGGTTACACTCATCACCGATAGTCGATTAACTCTTATTTTTAAGAGCACAGCTTCATCTGTGGTCCAATCGGACCTCTCCTCCCACAGACCTATCTGTTAGCAGCGTATTTGTTACGCCACACCCGCTAAGCAAGCGGTTGAATACCGTTTTACATGGGCTAATATGCACTTACCCATAGGACTAATCGCAGTTCCATATTTCTGATACATTGTAGAAATATATCCTTCTCCACTCATTGAGAGCCAATCCGGATACATCGTAGATGCAGAACACTGGATACCTGCTTCAAAAACATCATTACATTCTTTTCCTTCACCGTGAATATTCTTATCATATAAGAACACAAGCTTCGGGAATAATACAGGACGTTTAAAACCTTTCTTACCCTGTCCTTCTCTGTGTACATTTAAAATTGTTTTTGCACACATTTTTTCAAATTTTCCTGTTCCAAGTCCAAATGAAAATGTAACAAATGGATAATCGCCTCGGGAAGAGCCAACTGTGTTCAGTTTATATTCAATTCCCTGATATCCCTGCTCCATTTCACGCTGTACTTTTTCCATTGCATATGCCTCTGCTTTATCAATCAGAGATTCTGCGAATGCCGGATTCAGAACATCTGACATTAAATCAAGATATTCTTTCTTATATTTTTCAAAGGACTTTTCGGCATAAGGCCCCATAATTTTATCTACTTCTGGCACAGTAAAACCTCCGTACTGCTGTGCGGCAGTTGATAAAATTACATCCCCCATAACATCAAACGCTGTGTCAAGAGTCTTTGGCTCGTTATACCAAACGTTGCCCATTTCGAATCCGCCTTTCATAACGGCTCCGACATTGCAAAGGCAACAGTTGATAGTATCAAGTCTTGCACTCTGGTCATGCACATAAATATAGCCCTGCTTGCAAGCCTGTAATTCTTCACGATTCATAAAGAACTTTCTGTAAAGATTCTTATTCAGTTCGTTGAAGATAAGGCTTCGCTTTGTTGCCACCAGTGCGCTGTCAGTATTGGCGTTTTCCTTGTCGCCAATATATCTGATTGACTGACTCTTTGTGTATACATCATCCATCATATGGACAAATGACTGTTTGTAGTTACGGTAATCGCGGTAGCTTTTTGCAACCTCTTCATTAATAGACACAAGCGCTGCTTCCACCATGCTGTGCATCATAGCAATCGGAACTTCTTTAAGTCCTCTTTTTTTGATTTCGCTTTCAACATGGTCAACGATTGCCTGCTCTTCTTCTTTTGTGAACTTCACAAGGATACGGGATGCACTCTTGCCAACCGCAATGATGATTTTGTTCCCGTCAAATGGTTCACGGGTTCCGTCCTTTTTTACGATGATTACGTTTGCCAGATTGTTTTTACGTGCAATTTCTTTTGCATCTTTCTGGCTGATAATTTTTTTACTCATAATTTTTACCTCCTTAAGTATCACTATTTTCATTATTTGAACAGTCATCAGGCATTTTTTCAAAAAATACTTTGCAAAATATAGTATCTTCTGCTTCTTTTATCCGCTGATGTCCGTTCTTTTCAAGCATTTGGTTAAATTCTTTCTGTTGCATATCACCCAAAGACTTTTTAACGAGGACTACCCTCTCTCTTGATAACTCGCGCTTTGCGCTCGTTACCAAGCAGCTTTTGCTGCTGACCAACGAAGCCGTAAGGCTGAGTACAGTGCACGAAGTGCGGCAAGCGAAGCCGAAAGGCTGAGCGAAGCGTGTTTCGAACGGGGATTCAGCCCCACATGCGAAGTTAAAACCGGAGCATTTGACCCGCGGACGACTTTTTGTCGGCCGGGGATTTTCCGTTCTTCGTTAATGTCATTTTTCCTCACCTTCAACCAACATCAATTGCAATGCAGAATAACTTTCCCTGAATGAAAAGATTTCTGTACGTCAATTACACGCTGATTTGCGCTTCCGCGCCATTTTAACGTAACATCGCGCTTATCTTTTTCATACCGCCCTTCCACAATGACATCCGCTTTCAGAATAATAAACATCAGGTCATGGTCTTGCCCTGTTTTTAACTGGTGCAGCAGCTGTTCCCATGTGTAGCCTGTATAAATCCAAATGGATTTTTGTGCCAGTTCTTTTGAATTTTTAATCTTGGCAATAAGTTTTGCTACACCTGGACGATTGTAAGTCGCCAACGGGTCGCCTCCACTGAAAGTGATTCCCGAAACATAATCCGGTTTCAGTGATTCCATTAATTCGTCTTCTGCAGCCTTATCAAATGGAATACCTCCAAACCGGTCCCATGTTATCGGATTCTGGCATTCCGGACAATGATGCTCACAGCCAGCCAACCAAAGGACCGTTCTAAGCCCATCACCGTTTTTCATATCTTCGGTTGTAATATCGTGATATCTTAAAGAGATATCTGAGCAATTTTCATTATTCATCATACAAAACATCTCCTTTCTTTTTTTATGTTGCATTTTTAATATGCCTGAAACTTCTAAAAATGAAACTCCAACATAGTCTCCTCTTTGTTCTCGTTTTAGGCCAAAAAAAAGAAGGTCCCGGAAGTTCTCTCTTCGGTTGCCTTCTTTACTTTTACAATATGCAGGATTTTCTGTTTTAAAAAAAACGACAGAACATTCTATTTTTTTTACATCATTTCAGTCGCACCGTTTACAAATTTCCTTAACGCATTTTCGCCTTTCAGGCCTGCTGCTCCGTTTTTTAACATCCATATGTTCCCTGACGGCAGTACTGGCTCCTTCGCACGAACAATGCAAGCCAACGATTTTTCATATTCCATACCCGCTTTCACGGTGTGCATAGTCCCGCTCTTTTCTTCGCATTCCACCACAACAATCTTATCAGACAGCATTGCCTGGATTCTGTCGCGTGCCACGAATCGCCATCTTTCCGGTCTCGTGCCCGCTTCGTATTCGCTGACAATGCATCCGCCATTTTGTAAAATCTTTTTTAACAATGCTTCGTTGCATTTTGGATATACATAGTCCAAACCACACGGCATGACAGCAATACATTTCCCGCCTGCTGTTAATGCGCCTTCCAAGCCCGCTGTATCGCATCCAATCGCAAGCCCATTCAGAACTACTGTGCCACACTCAGCCAGAATCTCACCACATCTTTTCGTCGTTTTTATTACTTTTTCCGACACGTCACGTTTTCCAATCAGCGCAACGATATTTTTGTCCAGCAACAAAATATCTCCAAGATAATACAACTTATCCGGTGCATCTTCCATTTTCAGAAGCCTTTTCGGATAGTCTTTTTCGCACTTTTTTGTACATTTAATTTCCATATTTATTCCTTTCTTTTTTTATATTTTTCATTTACAGTATGCCAGATTCTTCACGGACAAAAATGCAGCGCATTTCTGCGCTGCATTTCCTACAAGCCAAACGGCTCCTCTTCCATTTCTTCTTTTTCGTATAATTTTTTTTCCAATGTTTTTAGCATATATCCAGCATTATAAGAAGTCAAATACAAATCACGGTCACAGTCTGCATTCATCTGTAGATTCTCCAACCCTGAACGCAGTTTTTTTATATCTTCTTTACTAGTTTTCTTTCTTCTTACTTGCAAAATCAAGTCCCGGTCAGCGTATGACTGCTGCATGGCCTTTATTATCTCTGTTTCATTTTTCCCTGCAAACGGAACTATCTTTGAATCCTTAGGTATTCCCTGTCTATCTATATTCCTTGCAATCTTCAACTGCAAAGCACGAATCGTCAAATGGCTGTTTTTCATTTCTTTTCGTATCGGTGTCGCGATTTTTTCTGAGGACCACACTGAATACAATTTCTGGCAGCAAACATTCGCATTGTGAGAATCTACTATCTTACTCATACTCTTTGCCTCCTTTTTTTGTAATATATCACAGCCAACAAAAATGTCAAATTTTGCGGATTTTTTTTGCCACAAAAAAAGACATCACACAAACGTGATGTCTTTGCTTAGGAGGAAATTTATCTCTATCGTCATATGCGGCAAAACATATGACGAGTACAAAGAAAGTAAATCTATTTAATAGCGCCCCCATTTTTGCGCTTAGGGGAATAAAGAGAGAAAACTCCAGCAATCAGTTTCCTCTCTTAGTCAAACTTTAAGTTATTCAATTATATTATGACAAAAAAAATATGCAATAAAAAACAGAGCCCTCGCTCCGTCATACCTCAAAACTTTTCTACTACCAAACCATATATACACTTCTTTCCAATCCATCCATTTACATGACCATGATTGTTAGAAATCTGAAATGTTCTTCCACCCTTGATTGCAGAAATCTTATGCAGATAGAAATGTCCTGCAACTTTACATAATACAATATCGTTTTTCTTTAATATTGTTTCTTCTGTCACCGGAACACATCTCACTGCCTGCCCAGATTTTAAAATCGGTGTCATAGATTGTCCATATCCGGTTACAATACACTCTTCTCCTGCCATCAGGTGTTTTGCGGTCTCGTAATTTTCTTTTCCTTTATACATATTTTTCCTCCTGTCGTAGTTTTAGTGAACTACCCACCACTTGCTCGCGCTGAAGTGGGGGCTTCTGGTCTAAGACCATCTTTTTTCCTGCCAACGAAGAACGTAGAATTACGTTCGAAGTCTGGTAATAAGCCATGCTGCAAAGCAGGCGAATTATCAATGTTGCACAGACAAACCCCGGTGTTCCACCGGTTGGGTTCGATATATAGGTAATCAGGCCGCAACCTGTTTTTCTTCAATTAGTGTCTTGAAATAGTTTAGGAAGATACGTTTTCCTTCTTCTCTGATGTTGATTGCAGCATTCCAGTCTCTGTCAATAGTGAACCCACATTCTTCGCAAACATATGTACGTTCATCAAGATTGATTTTCTGAACACGTCCGCAATGGCTGCATGTTTTAGTAGAAGCAAGCCATCGGTCAACTTTAACAAGGCATGAGCCTTTTTGCTCGAGTTTATATGCAAGCATAGTTCTGAACATTCCGAAACCATTATCATGCAGATTCTTGCCAAGCTTTAATGCCCTGCCCATTGCCTGTAGGTCAATATCTTCAACGGCAATCACATCATATTTTCTTACAAGCCTGGTGCTTTCCTGCTGCAGGAAATCATTGCGTTGATTTTTAATCTTGGCGTGAAGTTTCTGAATCTTAGCCTGCAGCTTTGTATAATTACTGCTGCCCTTTTGCTTTTTTGCCAAACGGGCCTGAAGTTTGCCAAGTTTCTCTTCTGATTTTTTGTAATAGTGCGGGTAATTGGCTTTCTTACCATTACTATCTACATAGAAATCATTCTGAGAGTAATCCAAACCAAGAAATGTAAGATTTTCTGGAAGCGTTCCACCGGTTATAGCAAGGTTTCGCAAATCCATTTCCATCTGCATCACATAACTAAAAGCAATGCTTGCATAGAAGTGGCCATCAGTATCAAGATTTAATGTGACATTACAGATATGAGCGTTTTTTGGAAGGTTTCGGTGGATAATCAGTTTCATTCCTTTCTTCATTTTAGGTACATACAAAACATCACCGGCAAGCCTTACGGTTGCATTTTTTAATGTATTTGACTCGCTTGGATACTGAGCTACAGTGCGGTATGAATTATATCCCTTTACCTTTGCGTGAAACTTAGGCATACCCTTAAGACCTCTGAATGACAGAGATTCGGTTCCGGATTCACTTCTCCTGATAGCTCGTTTTGTATAAGTTGTGTGGTCGCATTTTGCGATATATTTCTCCCATGCGCTTTTAAAATCCATTATTGAATTTGAAAGTCCCTGGGCGTCTGCTTTTTTCAGATATTCAAATTCTTTCTTCAGGTCTGTGATTTTTGGAAATTTAACGCCAGGAATATCATCTCCTGCCTGATATCCAGCTTTTTCCAGCTGTGCGTAAAGGCTGTCTACACACAGATTATATACTTTGCGGTTACATCCAAAATTCTGTTTTAAAAAATCAAATACTTCTTTATCATTCTTATCACTGACACGGTATTTCTGTGCCATATGCACTTCTACTGCTGTCTGCATGTAGTCACCTCCTTTTTTATCTGTACATATTTAATATGCCGAGAAAGTTAAAAACGAGACGTTTTTTTTGCGAAAAAATTTTGGCGAAAATAAAAAAAATCTCTACACCGAAATGTAGAGAAATAAAATGTCGTAAACGATACTTTTATGTATTTAAAAAGCAGAGCCGTCTAATTCACGACTAAAGTCACGAGGATGCAACGGCAAATTTTTAAAAACTGGTCAGGATTTTTCAGAATTGCCAAATCGTTGTATAATAGTCTTAACTGAAAAAGATTTTAGTTCCAACGACCCGATGATTCAGCATATTAAAAAAGTAGACTTAATGTCTGGAAATGTCATCAATTCCGGCGAAGAAGAAATCATCGTAAATCTTGCCGCCGCGACCAATGACTCAGAACTTGGACAGTTTATCAGAGACTGGACTAACTCAAATCCTGACGATATTAAAAATCCTGTTCTTGCCGAGGCATTAAGATACTACAAATCTAGTCCGAAAGGGGTGCATGAAATGTATACAAAATGGGAAGAAGCACAGCATGAAGATAGAATCAATTTCGTGTCAGTTATGCTTGAAAGATTTTCTCCAGAGGAAATCGCAGATAAAATGGGTTGGGATAATAACTATATAAAAGCCCTTAAATCCGAAATCGATTCCAAAAAAGAGTCAAATTAAAAAAACATCGTTAACGCAAGACAAAAAGAGCAGGAAAGATTTCCTGCTCTTTTATCTTGGTACGCGCGAGTTATGCTCGCGTGCACCAAGCCTCGTAGAGGCTGACAAACGAAGCCGTAAGGCTGAGTACAGTACATCACAAGGGCTGGTAAATCGGCTTCCCGTACACGTCTAGCAACCTCCGAACCGACGCCCCGGACTATTTCGGCGTGCCTGGCCTCAACTCTCCACGTTCCTCAACGATAGATGCAATACAAATACGACGACAAATGCAATTCCAAGCAAGCAAAAACCCGCAGCATCCGCTGCGGGCAATATCCACAAAACTTATTTTTTTTCTTCGTTTTCCTCTTTCTTCTGAGGCACTCTCCAAGTCGGTCTGTATACCCTCTGGTCAAGCCCGAATACCTTGCCTGACATTTCGCCGGGTCTCAGTCCTTCCGCCTGTGTCTCAAACTGATACATATAAGAATCAATCATGTCAATGTGATGAAGTACCAATGCCTCCGGAATCGCCGGAACCGTTACTGCTTCATACTCATGCTTGCCATGATGAGAAAGAATCAAGTGCTGTAAGAGCATGATATCCTCTTCGTTCAGGCCCTCTTCTCTTGCTACTCTGCCTGCCAGTTCAGCACCAAGGAAAGCATGCCCCATCAATGTGCCTTTAACTGTATATTCTGAGGCACCAAACTCATTTGTATCCAGCTCAAAAAGCTTTCCAATGTCATGAAGGATAGTCCCGGCTACTAACAGTTCTGTGTTGATGTCACGGCAATCCTTCAACATTGAAGGCTCCTTGTTGTATACAGAAGTTGTATATGCTGCCATTTTGGTCATACGGTATGTATGATACAAAAGACCTCCACGGATATTATGATGGATAGACCTGCCGGCACCCCAAATCATGAGCTTATCCTTATTCTCCGCAAGGATTCTTTTAACTGTTGAGGCGTACACGCCGCATCTTCCGGCTGTCTTGTATAAGAAGTTATACATATATTCAGACTTCAGCGGTGCACCGCAAATGAACAAAGACGGGTCGGCCGAAGATTCCGTAATTTCACGGATGATATAACTCGGCTCACCTTTATATTCTTCCATTTTTACTTCAATCAAAACTGCCTGTCCTGGCTTAAACATAAATGTCTCTACTTTTTCATTCCATTTTTTGGCAATGACCTGAGATTCACCGTCGCTGACTCCGATGTTCAGAAATGTACCATTATTTCGGTTTGTCTTTTCTTCGATGGTAACAATCACACATTCAACAGTCCCGATTCCATTTGGTTTGATTTCTTTAAGTTTCATAAAAATTTCTCCCTTCTTGTTTTTAATAATTTTTTTTTACCTTTTTAATATGCTGAAAAATTTAACGACTGAAACAAAGAAACCGGCATTTCTGCCGGTTTGGGTGGCCTGGACAACAAGACGATGTCTAGGCCAGGCATAGAATAGCAAAGTCGTGCTATTCTCATATTTTTTGAATTTGTCTAGTAGCATAAGCGTCGGACATTGAGCGCGAAATATAAGATGACAAAAAGATTGGCCGCGGCTTTCTATCTATCAGCTTCGGCGGCAATTGTATCTTTATTTCCAGAACGGTCCATAGATTTGTTTTAGTTTTTCAAGTCGTTCTGGTGTTATTTTTTTCAGTGAGCTCTGGATTGCTGCATATGTCTTTGGCACTGCTGATTTTAATTTACCTGGTTCAAGCACATATTCCATATAGCTTTCAGCAAAATATTCTGCTGAGCTGGATACTGCATATCTGCTATCCATAAATGCTTTCCTGTACCGTGCTTTTTCGCTATTATATATAGCCTTGTACTCAGCACTATTATCTACGTGTCCAGCAATAAATGAAAGGAAGTGCCCAAGCTCGTGATATATTGTATCATCTAAGTCGTCATTGATGTGCATTCTTGTTAGCGTAATAGTTCCATCTCCAGCATTAAAACAACCGCCGAGGCTTCCGTCCGGAAGAGACGTTTCGTATTTAATCTTGAACCCAAGCGTATCAAACGCTGACGTTAACCTCGTATCTGCCATTGGAGCCATTTTCTTTACAAGGCTGCCGTTATATGGTTTTACCGTTACTTTACAAGTCAATGTGAGTCCAGCTGTTTTCGCGGTCACAGTTGTTGTTCCAACATTGAACGCTGACCCTTTAAATGTAGAACCGTCTGTTATATTTTTGCACACAATTTTCTCGTTTCCAATCTTCCATGTTACATTTGTGCCGCCTCTTACGCTTAAGTTCACTTTGTCGCCAACTACGGCTGTCTTACTTGTGTAATTCAATTTTGGCTTATTTCTTACAGTTACTCTATATACATATTTTACATTTTTACATGTGACTGAAAAACTTGCGGTTCCTGCCTTCTTTCCTGTGAGTTTTCCGGCAGTAGTCAGAGTATAATATGTATTATTTACTGCCTTCCATTTGAATCCGCTCACGCTTGGCTTTGTCAATGTCTTTGAACTTCTGACAAAAACGCTTGTTGAAGGCATATTTTTTGTTGTTATTGTTGCAGCATGTGCTGTTGTTGCAAACAGCATCATTGACGCTATAAATACAGCAAATATAACTGCAAATAATTTTACTTCTTTGTTTCTCATTATATTTTTCATTATTTAATTCCTCCTTATTATTGATTGTTTTTTTTGTCATCGTTTTCGGCCCGTTTTAAGTATCTTCCCGCTTATGCATTTGATAACTCGCCTGCTTTACAGGACTCGTTACCAGATTAAAAATGATAACTCGCCGTTCCGGCTCGTGATAACTCAGGCTTACGCCTTCGTTACCAGAATAAATATAACCAGCACGAAGTGCGGCAAGCGAGGCCGGATGGCTTAGCGACGCGTGTTTCGGGCGGGAACTCGAACCCACGCACGAAGTTAAAGAATAGTTATTACCCGCGGACAATTGCTTGGCCGAGAATTTTCGCCCTTCGTTAATATGCTGAATATTTTTATTTTTTTGCACGAAAAATGGCCGGAAAATTCCGGCCAGACTTAAATGGAACTTTTTTAACTCGCACTTTAGTCGTGAGTTATTAACCATTTTTTTCCATATCACCTTATATACATTTTTAATCTTTGTAATTCTGTCTGGTGAATTCTGAATGACTTGAATCGCATTTCTTACATATGCATATGTTTTAGGCCTGCTCTTTTTCAGGTTTGACCCACTCAAAATATAATCCCTGTAAGACTCCGCAAAATATTCTGAAGCATTTTGTGTTACATATGCTTTTCTTACTCCTGTATATTTTTCTTTTTCAGACTTATAAATTGTTGCGAATTCACTTTTTTTATCTACATTTCCGGCTATCCATGCGAGGAAATGCCCTAATTCATGGTATACAGTATCGTCTACACCCTGAAGCGTAATACTTTGATTTAAAGCTGAAAAATATCCCGCATAAGAAACTGAGCCATCATATATTAACTTAAAATCCAAGTCTTCAAATGCCTTTAGTACACATTCATTCGCCATCGGCGCAGCCTTTCTTACAAGACTTTTCGAGCTCTTTTTTACGGTCACTTTACAAGCATATGTAATACCTTCATATTTTGTAGATATTTTTACGACTCCTACGTTACAACCAGTAACATTCCCTGACGAACTTACTGTTGCAATCTTTTTGTTACTACTCACCCAGTTCCGTCCACCTGCCGTATTCAGAAGCTTCAGTTTGAAGGAATCCCCAACTTCCACTTTTTTTGATGTGTAATTAATTTTTGGCTTACTTTTTACATTTACGGTATAAGTATAGGACCGGCTTTTGCTTTTAGCTTTGATTTTTGTAGTCCCTGCTTTTTTTCCTGTTACTTTTCCTGCTTTGGAAACTGTCGCAATTCTACTATTTATTGAGGTCCATGTCACCCGCTCTCCCTTTGCCGGGTTCTTTAGTTTTATTGTGGTAGAGTTTCCGGTATATACAGAAATCGGTGTTCTAGAAATGCTTGCAATATACCTATTCGCAGCATGCACTGGGACAGTCATAAAAAATACTATAGTCAAAAGCATAATAGTAAACATAGTTTTTTTTGCGTTTTCTTTTACTCTCATATTCGTTATCTCCTTTGCCACTTGGCAGTTTTTTATTTATTACCAATATGACAAATAAAAAAAATAAAAAAAACAAGAAAGAAGTAACATAGCTGGCGGTAATTCTCCATATTTATCATAATAAGTGAAATCATTGACGACGAAATTCAGGAAAGCGTGACCCTTACTCTTGTAAGTAACAAACTGGAGAGCCAAGACAATCCTGTTGGTTTTGTCCAGCTCAAAGACAACAAAATATATATTAACGACACCAGATTCCCGAATTTACTATGTTCTGAAAAAATGAAGGAACATCGCAAAACTAAGAAAAACCAAGACTTACTGCGTATGGCAGAAGAACTGATGCCTGATATTGAGAAGCCGGAAAGGTGAACATGGGATAGCAAGACAACTCGAAGATTAAGCTATTAGATGGCTTTTACGAAATAGTAACATCTTGAAACTTCTTAAAGAATATGTTATAATAAAGAAAAGGGAAAGCCACGACAGCGGCAAACCCCTTTATCTGTGACGTATAGCCGCCAACTATGGGGATAGGGGCGGCTACCTTTCTTTGTCTTTATTTACATCATATATTGTCTTTAAAAAATCAAGCATAAATTGTAATGTTTGTAAGAAATCTTGATATGACATTTTAAAACCCTCCTTGTGTAAAAACTTAGAGGGCATTTTCTGCCCTCCTGTAAAGGAGGGGCTTGCCGCCCTTTCTGTTATGACTTTCCTTATGCAAAATATAACATATTTATTTATACCAAAAATGCAATTTTATTTAAAAATAAAAATCAGAAGCAACCATCTTTTTAATTTCCTTTTATTTTTTTTGCGGCTTATTTTTCAGCATATTATACATGTCATAAAACATTTGCAAACCACTAATTCCTATAGTAAAATATAAGTAAATAAAGAAAAAATCATCAAGGAGGGATAAGTATTTATGACAAGAAAAATAGACAAACGGAAGCTGTTTTATAGCTTTCTGGCTCTCATTATGGCTATCTTATTAATCGTGCCCATGATGATTCAGAGTCCAGCCGAAGCCGCTTCCAAAAAGACGCCCGCAAGACCGGCGATTACGAGAGTAACGGCCACGAAGAACTCGGCGACCGTTACCTGGAAGAAGTCCAAATACGCCACTTCATACCGTATTTATTACAAACAGGCCGGCACGAGAAAATGGACCACGCTGGCAACTATCAGTAGTAAAAATCTGAAGTACACTCACAAATCTTCCAGAAAGCATCCGCTCAAGGGTGGTAGAAAATATACCTATACCGTCAGGGCATACAACAAGTACGGCAGGAAATGGAGTTCTTACGACAAGAAAGGTAAGACCGTCACTATTCCGACCGTACCGTCTATTGTAAAAACCCGCGTGAAAGCGAACAACTATAAGCAGACTACTGTTACTTGGACAAAATCCATCAATGCTACGAACTACCTGGTTTATTACCGCTCTGCTGACACAACAAAGTGGACCAGGATTGCGAACGTCAGTTCAAAGACCCTGAAATACGTTCACAAGTCCAGCCGCAAGTACCCGGTTAAAGCCGGAAGGACTTACTACTATATGGTAAGGGGATATAATAAGACGTTTAAGACTTACGGCAGTTACAACAAAGCAGGACTGCGGGTTGTCATCCCAGAGAAACCGGCTGCAACGCCTACTGCCACTCCGACAGTTGCACCGACAGCAACGCCGAAGCCGACACAGAGACCGAAGCCTACGGCAACACCAAAGCCGACACAGAAGCCAAAGCCAACCGCTACACCAAAGCCAACAGAAACCCCGCTCAATACAGAGAAATTCATCAAGGAAGTCATACGATTGACGAACATTGAGAGACAAAAAGCCGGGAAAAATCCGGTGCAGGAGAACGCAGCGCTTGATAAAGGAGCGGCGGTAAGAGCGAAGGAATGTGCACTTGTTAAATATAGCCACACCAGGCCAGATGGAACGAATGCGAACACAGCTTATCATGAATCCGGTGCTGGAAATATTCGTGGGGAAAATATCGCTGTAGGCTTTAGAACTCCAAAAGAATTTGTCAATGGCGTCGTAAATAGCCCTGGACATTATGTTACTATGGCAGACAGCGGTGCTACTCATATTGGAGTAGGCTGCTACAAAAAAGATGGAGTCATTTACTGGGTGCAGATTTTCGCCAAAGACCCGGACCAGAAGTTTACGTTGACTGTTGACGCAAACGGCGGTACATTCCCAGATAAAGGTGGAGTTGAAAAATATACGATGCAGATTCCGGCGGGGATGACGCTATCAATTGATAATATCTCAAAGCCAGAGAATGACGGCAGCAGATTCGATAAGTGGACAACTGTTTACGATGATGGCTATGAAACGAAACAAACAACGGAAATTCATATGTCAGAAACAAAAACTCTAAAAGCCAATTGGATAGAAAATCCATCTTAACTAGTTTATATCGCACAAACGCACCACCGCGAGGTGGTGCGTTATTTTTTTTGCAAACCATATATATTTGTTGTAAAATATATATAAAAAAACAAGTAGGGAGAATTATTTGTGACATCGCGAACTACGCTCGCGTGTAGCAGACACGGATGGAAATTTCTCTACCCATCGGTGATAAAAAAAGTAAATTTATATTAAAAACTCTTCAAAATTGACCATTTCTTTGCGTTTTCTTGATTTTTTATTTCTATCCTGATATACTATGTTGCATAGGGAGCCGAGAATAACGGCAGGCGGTTTATCTCCTCGTAACTGTTAATATAGTTTACTGGGGAGGTGCAGATAAATGCCCCTTCTCTAGTTTTTTACAAGGAGGGGATGCGACATGTATAAGTTTGTAGTCGCGATAAGTGGTCTCACTTTCGTGTTAGAATGCTGGAAATTTATCTGGCAAGTAGAACTTGACAAACGAAACAAAAGCAAAAAGCCGCCGACTACTGGCACTAGACGACGGCTAAACATAACACTAAAATTATCGTTTAGGAGATAGACCGTTTGCAACGGCTCCCTGTGTTTCTTATATTATAACATTCTTGTTCCAACAAAGCAAGCATTTGTTTATTTTTTTAGATACAAGAAGCGCACGTTTCCGTGCGCTTCTCTTCTTATCTTTTATTTCTTTTCCTCACCACTTCATATTTTTTGTGGTTATCCATTTTCAGTTACTTCCTGCGTTTCTTCTGTTTCCGAGGATTCATCATCAGGATTAATCCAGTTCCAAGAACCGCAAGTGTGCCAAAGCCGATAATACCATACTTCCAATTTCCTGTTCCTCCAGTCATCGGCATCTTAAATGTTGCTGAGTTGGTTACTTCAAAAGTACAGTCGTAGAACTGCCACTTGTTCGTATAGGCATCCCACGTCGCCTTTGATGTATCAGCCTTATTCTTGATAGCCTCCTCTTTCGTCATTGTGATTGGAAGGGTAACAGTAATCGGGTCTTTTAAAAGCGTATGTCCTTCAGTCGTTTTTGTTTCTGTTATCTGGTATTGTCCCCTGTCAAGGTTATCAAATACAAGATTTCCATTTGCATCAGTTTCTCCTTTTGTGCTCTCACCAACTTTCAAAAGTCTATTTGGAGCAGACTGTACCGAAGCAGACTGGAGGAACTTCAGCTCAAACTGAACTCCTTTTAAAGGTGTTTTTCCATCTGTATCAAATTTCCTGATACTTATTTTGCATGGCTTTGAAGTATTGATAACATCCAGTTTCATTTTTTCATCTTTACCTGTCGTCAGATATTTAGGTGTACTGTCAATTGTATATTCAGCAGGTGCTTTTACTTCCGTAATTTTTAGCGTTCCCCCAATAGGAATAACTACTTTATTATTATGTTTATAAAAACCATCACTCTTATAACCAGCCTCTTTTGAGGTGTATGACGTATCCATTTTTACGAGTCCTTTTTCATCGGAAACGAGATACCATGTTTTCTTTGTTATGTCATTGTCCATGAACTCAACTTTGAAGACTACACCCTTGATTGGATTCTTATTTTCATCGGTTTTTGTAATCTGGAATCCGTCTGAAACAAATATCGGCTCATCAGTGAACTCAAGTGCAACCTTCTTACCGTTGTCTTGGGGCATATTGATTTTTATCGTCTGCGTTCTGCTGTCTAATGTATGACCAAGCGGCGCCTTGACCTCTGTGACCTGGTACTCCCCGGATGTGGTTGGAAGCGACAGCTCTTCTGTTGTTCCATCCTCCGCTGTTATCAGCCTTCCAGTGAATCCATTTCCTGTTATCTCAAACTCAGCACCTTTCAGTGAATATCCGCTTAATTCCAATATTTCATTTGACACAGTAGACTTTTTCTGTATCTTTACAGTCGGTGGGGTTATCTCATCATCTATGAATCCTTCGCCTGCAAATGTCTTCAATGGCCCTTCTGTGCTACCCTGTGCCAGAAGTGTCTTGTACTCTGATTTATCAAATGTAAGCGATGCGATTTCTTTTGATATCAGATATCCCTTAGGGGCTTTTGTCTCCTTGCACCATAACGTGATAGACGTTGTTGCTGAATCAACAGCGAATGAGATAGTATTGCTCATACCATCCTGTCCCGTTGTCAATGTGCCAATGAACTCTGAAGAACTACAATTTTTATCACCATAAACCTCAAACTGTGCTCCAGCCAAAGGTTCTTTTTTCTTATTTATCTTTTTAACGTTCATCCTTACACGCCATGAAAGATGGTTCACGATACCATCAACCGGGCCAAACATTTTAAGTTTTCCATTTTCCTGTTCCTCTGCACTTAATGCTTTATATTCATCATGAGTCCATGTCTGACTATAGACTTTGTCATCAATATCATATCCATCTGGAGCATCCGTTTCTTTACAGTATAACGTGATTGAGTCATTCGCTGCGTCAGCTTCATATGTAAATTCATCCGTAAGGCCGTCTTCACCTGACGTGAGCTCTGCTACCTGTGAATCTTCGTCGCATGTCTCGTTTGTATATATTCCAAACACAGCATCAGCAAGAGGTTTATTGTCGTCGTCAACTTTCTTAATTTGTGCCCTCAGGTTCCATCCCGAAGGATTGGATTCGTGTTCATTTACAATTCCATTTTCTGAGCCAAACCACTGAAGTTTTCCATTCTTCTTATCCGTATCAGACAGTTTATCGTAATCCGCCTTTTTCCATGTCAGGGTAAACACTTCGTCATTAAGTATATATCCATCAGGAGCGGCTGTCTCACGACAATACAGCGTTATCTCTGATACATCGTTCGTGAGCCTCATTGTTTCCAAAGGCGTCAGACCGTCTTCGTCAGTTACGTATGAATCCAGCTCATTTTCGCCAGCCTCTGCATCATCCTGGCTCTTATAGATACTAAATTCAGCCCCTTTTAAAGGTTTATTTTTTTCATCTATTTTTTTTATCCTGAACGAATAAGCCCAGCCTTCAGGGGTATTTATCACTCCTTTACCACCAAACGGTTTCCGCTCGCCGGTGGAATCCTGCTCTTTCTTTGTGAGTTTTTTATAATCACTAAGACTGAAAGTAAGTGACAACGGTTCGTTGTTTGCGGGAAGGGCAAATCCATCAGGAGCCTTTAGTTCTTTACAGTATAGTGTACATGTTTTTTCTGTAGACTGGTCTAAATCAGGATACGTATAATCCGGGGTCAGCCCGTCCGAGCCGGTGGTAAGACGAGCTAAAGCATCGTCTTCCTTTTCGGCTTTTTCCTTAGTGTTATAAATTCCAAACATAGCCCCGGCCAGCGGATTTCCGTTTTGGTCGATTTTTTTAGCATAGACCGTAAGTCTCCATCTTTCATCAATATGCGGGTCTATCTGCTCATACTTCTCAGAAGTTACCGCATTGTAATCAACCCATGTGTCCAGTTTTGAGTCTTTCGGCTTTGTTACGATACTAATTGTCTTAGTAGTCTTCACAACCTGATATCCTTCCGGCGCCTTGACCTCTGTTATCTTTAATGAGCATACAGGCAGGAAATAGGTTTTTGTATTGTCTGCATTCGTCACATAGAACAGTGCACTGCTCTTATACCCTGAAGCAAGATGGCTTCCATCTACTTTAACCTGTCCATTGCTGTCAGATTTCAAGTACCATGTCCTCTTTGCTTTAAAAGCTGTGCCACCCTGCTCACTGTACTGCACTTTGTATATCGCTCCTGCCAGTGGTTTTTTCGTGTCCCCGGCCTTTTTGGTAAGTATCGCGCCTTTGAACCTGAACGGATAGTTTACAACATATCCTGTCGACGTCATGCTCTTTTTGCTTCTGTCTGCCGTTTTGACAAAATCTCTGAGTTTATAGCTCTTTCCCGCTGCTATCTTACACGGACCATACACATTTGTATTCTGAATCGTACCGGATATTCGGCCTGTTTCCTTCACGTAATATGTTCCTGGTTTTAATACAACAGTAGCGTATGCTTTTGATTTTACGGTTTTTTTGGTCTTTGAATCTGTCATGTATGACAGTGGAACGTTTCCGCCCTTACCAATGACAGCCTTTTTGCCATTTGACATCGTAGCAATATGTGAAGCAGCGCAGTCCTTGTTTGTATAGATAGTGAACGTTGTATCAACAACCTCTCCTACACGGCTTGTGTTCTTTGCCAGCTGGTCATACAAGCTCATACATTTATAAACCGAAAACTTTGAAGTCGTTGGGGGCGGAGTCGTAATAGATGCACAGAAAAAGCCAACCATTGTCTGCGCGGTCTGTCCGCTTGGTCCTGAACATTTTGCACGGAAGAAGAAGGTTCTTGCTGTTGCAGAATCATTTTTGATACACTCAATGTAAAAATCCGTTACAACAGGGTCTCCGTCAAAGTTATTGCTCACATCACTGACACATCCACCAAACAGCCAGTTGAGTCCATCAGCACCTTTTCCGCCAATGTTATTAAAGATACTATCGCTGCAACCGTGAATATTAAAAATCTGTCCGGCCCCGAAGCCATTATGGTATACGTCCATTCCAGATACCCAGTTAAACGAAACACCACCATTTCCAACATTATGTGTTGTTGCGCTGGCCTGCCAGCTCTTTCCTACGGTGTATTTACTGATATCTCCTTTCAGATATACCATATTACATCCTTTTGCTATAAAGTATGCGGGATATGTTCCATCTGGAAAATAGCTTGAAAAAGTTGCCACTGAAACTTTTCCAGTCTGGTCTTCTTCAGGTTTTATCTCATCTGGCATAAGGTTTTTATAGAATGCTGACTCCGTGTCTTGCCATACAGTGACAGTTACATCTTTGTCTGCATATTCTGCCGGGATGTCGATATAGCCGGTCTGCTCATCATATGTACATTCATCAGTGATAGGCTGCTGCCGTCCGCCATGTGCTCCACGGTCTACATCAACCGCCAGTGATGTTCCGTCAGCACCGTTAAGATTATAGTTGTATTTTGAAGCATCTGGATTTATTAAACAATGAAGGCTTCCATCTGACATCTTTTCATATGGATACTTCAAAATGATATTTGTTACAACATTTTTTGTATGCTCATCAATATCTGGCTTACTTGCATCGTAAAACAGGTAATATACTTTCAATCCGTCACCCTGCGATACTTCATCACTCCTGTAAGATGCGTCAAAAAAATCTTTTTTGTCTGCTTTTACATTTTTGATTCCACACTTAGAAGCATAACCACTGAACATGGCCGCAGCCTCCGATGTTGAATTGGCTACCGCGTTATAATCAACAGTATCTCCATAATTTGATGTTGTAAGCCTCACGCCTTCTTTATTGCATGCGCCAATAATGTACGCAGAATCAACAGATGCAGGCATGTATCCGGAAGCATCATCGCCATTATTTCCTGCAGCACCAACAACGGTGATTCCATCTCCTACGGCTTTATCGATTTCTGTTTCTAATATTTTGTTTATGGAGTCTTTTCTTGTTGATATTGAAAGATTAATGATACCTACATTTTGCTTTATAGCATATTCCATTGCAGCAATAACATCAGAAATGCTACCCTGGCCGTTGTCTCCAAGCGCCCTGATAGACAAAATTTTTGCTTCATTGTTCTGATTTACGATATTTTTTACCATGGTATCACCATGGCTGTTTTTACCGGCCAGGTCATCATCAATCAGCGAAATTCTGTCTACGATATTTTCAGACTCAGACACGCCTGTGTCAATCAGTGCGATTACATTATCTTCACTCTTTGCTGCCACAGAATCCTCGGCGGTATTCAGTGCTGCAATAGCGTTACTTTCTGTTTCTGACGGGATGCTGTCGCACGCATTTTCTGAAGCATTTTCAGTAGCAGCTTCAACGATTGCATCCGGTTCCACCGCCTCTGCATTCTCTTTGTAATACATATAAGCATTCATTGCCTGCGCAGCATCTTTATACTGCAGCAGGTAAATGCTGCCGTAAGCGCCAATCAAATGTTCTTTGTCAACGATTCCAGATTCAGTATCAGTCATAACAATCAGTCTTGCAGAAGCAAATTCATCAGCGTTCAGTTCATCCACGCCGTCTGCTTTTTCCAAAAAATGTTCTTCCACTGTTTCATCCGCACTCTCTCCTGTATCCGTTGTCTCGCTGTCATCCGCAGCTTCCGCGTCTGTAGTCAACTCTTCATCGCCAGCCTCAGTAACGTCATCAGTGTCATTTTCATCTACTGCTGTTTCGGCCTCGCTTTCAGCCTTGTCCTCTTCATGGTCTACAACTGATAAGTCATCATCCACACCCGCAGCATCCGCTTTGGATTCAACATCTTCTGTCTCTGCATCAGCCCCTTTGCGTACCGAATCATCAACGCTGATATCCTCGTCTTTCTCTTTGTCATCATTTACATCCGCATCTTCAGCACAATCATCTCTGACATCTTCATCTGCTGTTTGCGTTGTCTCATCAGTAACACCAGTATCGCCTTCGCTGGACTTCTCAAACTCCACGTCTACAGTTTTGTTTTCATCCATAAAAATTGCCTGCTCATAACTGTCTGAAACATCATTAGCGTTAAGGTCAGCCTTTTTATTTGCATCTTCAGCCTTCACCTCATACTTTTTCAGTACATATCCTTCATCAGCCTCTGCTTTCACATTAGCCACGCTGTCGGATTTTACTTCGTAAGCATATGTATAATTATTTTTAGCGGCATCCTCACTTGAGACCAGTACGTCATCCTTATCGTAAACATCAATCTTTTCTTCATCCGTCTTTCCGTCTTCGGATTTATGTTTTACGAGCCTGACCGTATGTTCTTCATCCTCGCCTTCGTCTATGACGATTTTTCCGCTAGTGGTTTTCAGCCTCAGAAACAAAAACTTTGTCTCTTCTGCTTCATCTTCACTTGAAACTTCCGTACTATCAGCAGTCTCGTTCCCCTCGCTTGTATTCAGGATGGTCTGAGTGCCGTCATCATTCGTAATAGTCTGCGTCTGGGCTGAAGGGTCTACCTCTGTCAGGTCTGCAGCATAACTTAAAATAGGCGCAGCCACGGTTGTTGCAGCTGTTACTGCTGCCATCACGCTTGACATGATACCTGCTTTAACCGTTTTTATTGTTATTTTTTTTCTTTTTCTCCGGTCTGGCGGGTTAAAATATTGTTTTTTCATATCTTTCTTCCTCCTTGCTTAAGATTTTTTATCTTTTTAAGCTTTATCATTTTAATCTCCTTTCTTCTTTGTCAACTATACGCTACGGTTTGTATTCTCTCATTTTTTATCCTCCCGTTGTTTTCTTTATATTTCCTGCCTTTTTTTTGTCTCTATGAAAAACCGTTCCTGGCATTTTTTTCTTTCTTTTTTAATATGACAAATCAAAAAAAAATTAGAACATTTTTTTTAGCATACTAATTGTTTTACTCACTGTATCATCGACGGACGGGAGACCGCGGTCATTGAGCGAAGCGAATCTGGTAACGAAGCCGAAGACTGTACAAAACGCTTATATTAAACAAACAGCCTGGCTTCGCCAGGCTGTTTTATTTTTGCTTTTATTTTCTTTTACCTTTGTAATCTTATCTTCAGCATCATTTATATTTAGCAGGCGATATTCCGCCCTGAATTCTACTCTGAGCCAATCCTGCCATTCTTCTCCCAGTCCTTCAGTTCATGTTTTGCTCTTCTCCTGAACCGGTAGATGATGTCCATTGTCCTTGATTCGGAAATATTCTTTTGCCGGCATGCTTTCATGGTCAATTCTCTCCAATTATCTTCCGGCGCATATTTCAGGTAGTTGTCAATAACGAACCTGGCCTCTTCGTTCATGGAGACCAGCATTTTTTCAATAATCTCATGTACCTCTCCCGGCTCTTCTTTCAAAACCTCGTCGACACTGTCGCGTCTTAAGATATCTTGCTTCTTTTCACCAATCCTGTCGGCAAGGGTGTCTCCTTCATCAAAACTGTCAACTGCTGCTAGCGCAACTGGTTCATCCATACTGAGTGTATGACACTTCAACCGTACATAACTCTGTACTGTGCTTTTTTTCATATGCATGCTTTTCGCGACTTCGTCTTCTGACAGATGCTCGCTATGCATCTTTTCGACTGTCTTTGATGCCTCGCGCATTACATGCGCAGATGCGCCCATTGCTCCGGTCTCTTTCCGGTATGCTTCCTTCGCCGCTGACCGGATGCAGACATTGATATATGCCCAAAACGGGACTGCTTTGTCTGTGAGGATGTAATCACTGATGCTTCCCATAATACTTACAGCAGTATTCTGGACCATGTCTTTCAGGCTATCTTCGTTGAGGAAACTTTTTCCGTAGTGGCTGTTGATATATTTCTGTACTTTATATGTGCAGACATTCAGGATTCGGCTGCAGTCTTCTTTCACCCCTTCCTTTGTGATTTCTTTATCTGCCAATTCCGAATAATAGACTGGCTCTTCATATAAATTAATGCTCGCCATTTTTGCATTTTCCTTTCTTTGATTTATTTGAGATATTGTTTCTCTTTTACGGTTTCAATATGCAAAAATGTTGAGGATACAAAAAAACGGCTGTATCGTCCAAGATACAGCCGCCGTATATCAGATAAATTTCAGCACCAGGTTGACGATTGCCATTCCCAGCTGGTCACCTGCTGCAATCAGCATAGCCAGTACAGCGGATGCCACCACAACTGACATAAGCTCTTTCATAACCGTTACGTTGCCTGGCCATTTGATATATTTCATATCCGGAGTCATTTTTTTAGACTCGTCAAGTTCTTCTTTCTTAAATTCGATATCGCCTGGCTCACCGATATTTTCTCCTTTTCTTATCTCCATTTTTAACTCCTTCTTTTTTTTATTTCTCTGTATCCTGGCAAAGGATTCCGCAATAATTCCTTCCTGCCATTTCAAGCTGAATCTGCTGCATCGTTTCTGCCACAACACCGATGACGATGATTAGTGAGGTTCCGCTGATGGTTGTTGTGATTCCGAGGGAACCGCAAATAGCCATTGGGATTACCGTTACGCAAATCAGCATCACCACGCCGATAGAAGTAAGGCGGCGGGAAATACTCTGGATGTAGTTCTCCGTATCCTCTCCTGCTCTTACTCCAGGAATGAAGCCTCCGGCCTTCCTGATATTGTCAGAGATTTCTGCCGCATTAAATGTCACCGGCAGGTAGAAGAACGCGAAAAATACAATCAGTGCCAGATAAATCAGCAGGCCAACCGCATAAATCGGATGGTCGTTATCAAACCAGTTCTTCTGTGTCATCATGTTCAGGAAGATTTTGCTGTATCCGCTGCCATATCCTTTCCCGGCAATCGTTGCAATCAACTGAGGGATAGCCATGAGTGATGAAGCAAAGATGATTGGCATAACGCCAGAAATTCCTACCTTTACCGGAATCTGTCCTGTTTCGGCATCCTCTCCGGACTGGCTCATTTTCTGGCTATACTGTACATGCAGTGGATGATATCCTTCTGTCATATAAATGATTACGATAATCATCAGCAGCAGTAAAGCGATAAACCCGGTGATAGAGAGTACAGCCACCATTTTACTCTTTCCGTCAACCACGCTTTTCGCCATAGATGCGAACTGGCCTGGCATCCTGGATACGATGTTCGCCATCAATAGTACAGATACACCGTTTCCGATTGCTTTTTCTGTAATGATGTGCGCAAGATACATCATGATTCCTGTGCCTGCCGTCATAAATACTGTGATAGCGATAGCAGAAAAGACAGCGTTTCCGGTAATCATACCGCTCTTATTGAACCCGATTGCCATACAAAGGCTCTGGATTGCTGCAAGTACGATACCAACGATGTTAGTGATGAACTTTGTGACTTTCTGTCCATGCTCACCCTTTTTCTGTAGTTTTGCCAGTGACGGAATTACGCCTGCCATCAGCTGGATGACAATCTGTGCTGTAATAAGCGGGGTGATGCCTAAAGCAAACATGGAGAAGTTTTCAAATGACCCTCCTGTGAATGCTGAGAAAAGATTGAGCGCATCGTTGGAATTGGACGCCATCCACTGCTTAAAAACAGAGGCGTCCACTCCGGGAACCGGAATCATGGAAATCACACGTGTCAGAAAGATTATTCCGACAATGATTTCCAGTTTCCGTCTGATGTCTCGTGTTGTCAGGGCCTGTTTGATAGAGTTAATCATTTTTTTAAGTCTCCTTTTCTGTATTTAATTTTTGATTTGGTCTTCAATTTTTTTTAATGTTTTTTTATACTCCTTTTCGTCTTTTACCGGAAGGCCTAATATCGTTTCCAGATTCTTTGAAATCTTTCGGCTGATATCCTGGCTTCCGTTTATCTGGACCAGCAGTTCATAATCTGTTTCTTTCTGGTTTAACATTTCATATTCTTTTGCTGCTTCCAGTAGTGGAACCATGTATTTTTCTCTTTCCAGGCAATTAATCGGAAGTCCGTATTGTGAGCATATCTTGTCCACATTCATCGTCTTCTCATCAATCTCATTGGAAAGCGAATCCAGACAGTTTGAAATTTCTTTTAAATCTTTTCTTGCCTTCCTCTTTTTTGTTACTTCTCTGATAAATGCCGGGACGTACATCGCGGCACCGGCTACGATGATACCGATTCCCGCAGTCATAAATGTTTCCATAAGTGAAACCCCTACTAAAATGACCGGCGTCCCGGTGGCCAAAAGCAATCCTCCCACTCCATCTTTATCTGCATTTTCTTTAATCTCCTGCCTTTCTCTTTTTATCTTTGATGCTGTCAGGTATTCTTTCCGGATTTCTTTTAAGGCCCTTTCGTCCTCAAGTGCATTCTCAATCGGCTCGGCTGGGCGCTGGCATTTAAAAATCTCTTTCAGCTGCATATACCGTCCAGCCTCATACGGTGTGAGTTGAAACTTCTCCTCCTCTTCTCTCCTTACATCCAGTTCGTCAATCAAAAGGCTGGTCCTTTTTAATAATAAGTTTGTTCTTCTTGGATAATGCGCCGTTTTAGCCGGCACGTTTTGTTTGTTTGACATTTTTCTGCATTTCCTTTGCTATATTGATTCTGGCCATAACGTATTGTGCATGATATTTTGAGTAATCAGCATAATAGCCTTCTGCACTTGAATAGCCTGTTACCTGATTTAAAATTTCCTTGCTTAATGTTTTATCATCCAGCCAAAGACCATATGTTTTTGCAAGGGCAAGGACTTTCATTTCTTTTTCAAGTGCCTCTGTAACTGATTTCTGCATCTTCTTTGTGAAATCATCAATGCTGTCGTATCCTATGCTCTTTACATAAGACTTAAAAGCATCACTGTTAATATCTGAAAGCCCGGATTCCTGATATACACGGATAAAAGCCTGCTGTATATCATAACTGAGCACATCATCCGGATAGCCTGTGATTTTTGCGTTTTTACACAGGGCGTCTACACCGTTTTCACTTAATTCCTGCGTTTTTTTATACTCTAAAAGTGACTTTATGTACTCACGGTATTCCTTAATCGTCGTCTGTGCCCCGCTAGACAGGCTTACCGCTGTTTCATCTGTCAGTGTCATTCCTTTCACTTTTTTAATTGTGATGTGATAATCAAAAGTCTTTCCTCTATAATTTTTGTCCTTGTAGTCCTTCGGGAATGAATACTCTACATTAATCACATCACCAGTCTTAACCCCAACGAGTTTTTCATCAACTTCGTCAGGGAACAGATTGTCTCCGACGATTCGGTCCTCATCTTTCACATCAACAAAAGCCTTTTTTTGCTCTTCTTCTGTTGCGGTATAGTCAATCGTAACAATATCACCGAATTCCGATTTTTCTTTTTTACTGAAGATATTCTGATTCATCATCTCTTCTTTTACAGCATTATCGATATCCTTTTCGGAAATATCCATATCCTGCGTTTTTGCTGTTTCAGCGATATCGCAGCCGCTTACATCCACATATTTCAATGGGTCGTATTCCGGTCTTTCGCCTGTTTCTGTACCTTCATCTTCAGAAGTACTGTCCACATCCGTTTTGTTGACAGCCGTAGCCAGACACTTTATGATGTATTCCGCGTTTGATGATTCCACATCCAGTTCATCCTGCACTTTATCGGAAATACTTTCTCCTACTGTCGTGGAATCGGCAATCTTGTCAAGCACATCATATTGTTTGCCACATCCGGTCAAAGCCAGTATGCTGGAAAAACCGACAATGCTTACCGTAAATCCAGGTGGAAACCAATATTTTTTTCTTTTCGTTATCTTTTCCCTCCTTTGTTTTTCTTCCTGTATACATACAATATGCTGAAAAAACTCTGTATCGTTCGTTTTTTGAGGATTTCTTTTTGCGTTTTTTTAGCTGTAAAATTTCACTGCATTTTCACAATTTTTTTTACTCTTTTTTGCATATTGTAAATATAAAGAAAAATAGGAGGTGTTAACTTTGAAAAGATTAAAAAACATTACGGAAAAATCCAAGCATAAAGATGCATTGTTTATCGCAAAAACTCTTTTATTCCTATCCATTCCGCTTATCAGTTCCGCATTGGGGCTGACATATCTGGCTGTACATCATGCACTTTTCGTTTCTTCGGAATCAGCAATCTGTTGCGGAATTGGCGCTTTCATCGTGTCTCTTTGGGCTATTGCTGAGTTTTGGTTCGGGCTCTCCTTTTGCAATAAGTAAGGAGGGCTGATGACAAATGATAATCAATCCAAAAGAAGTTAAGAAAGAAGAACTGAAAGGTTTCCATAAACCTACATATGACGAACAGCGCTTCCTTGAGAACAAAAACAAGACCTCCAGGACGTTTACAGTCAGGATACTATGGGATGCATTGCTTCCTATCATATGGGCAACTATTGCTATGGCGATGCTGGCCGTTTACCAGTGGTATCATGGCTATATGCGCGCTGCTTCTTTATGTTGTTTCTTTACCCTTATTTTTGCAGCCTGGGTTTTATCTTATTTTTTCGTAGATTTTTTCTTCCGGGAACGAAGACGTAAGAAAGAGATAATATTTGAAACAATGACATGTCGGGTGTCAAAAATGAATTTGTACAAAAAAGGTACTTATGCAGCATATGCAGCAACAGACACAGAAATCTGCACGGAGCCAATCATGGTCGATAGCATAATATTTCAGAAATGGCACAAAGACAATAGCTGTCCATTCCTTCTTGTCAGATACAACACAAAAAAAGACCCGCAGGCAAAATTTTTTCAATTATTCCTGCAGCAGGAAGTCACTGATGCGTTTGCTATCGAATGTTTTTAAGCAGCCACACACATGCGGCTGCTTATTTTTTTTGCGGATTATTTTTTCTTCATTTTTAGGATAAAAAGCGGGAATCCTCGGTTATTCTATATCCGAGATGAAAGCGCATAATAAATAAAAATATCGTGTGCGACTTTTTGATAACTCACCGTTCCGGCTCGTAACCAAGCCTCGCAGAGGCTGACAAGCGAAGCCGTAAGGCTGAGTGCAGTGCACGAACGGGGATTCAGGCCCGCGTGCGAAGTTAAAACCGAAACATTTGACCCCCGGACGACTTTTTGTCGGCCTGGGATTTCCCGTTCTCAGTTAATCTTCACGTATGAAAACGCGAAAATTTTTTCGCGAAAATTATACATTTTTGCAAAAATCCGGCATATTATAAATGACAAACTCAGAGAAGGAGGAACTTGTATGCTGCTGTCACAGAAAACAACTATCAGGTTAAATAAATCAGAATCTAACATTATCGGCCATATGTGCTATGCAGCATATAAGCTTTGGAATGCTTGCAACTACGAAAGACGGAACTACAAGGACTTATCACTGCCAGTAGAATATCCAAACTGGTACTATCAGAAGTCTGCGCACAAGGATGGTTTGTGGTTTAAACAGCTTCCGTCGCAAA